>Ga0081455_10000251_pt1 | contig 70227 bp, 60 predicted proteins | sample TabmetS3T2R1_FD_70207 | JGI IMG/M metagenome (GOLD analysis project Ga0081455, IMG submission 70207) | Tabebuia heterophylla rhizosphere microbial communities from the University of Puerto Rico - S3T2R1 | ecosystem: Host-associated > Plants > Roots > Rhizosphere ...
GTAGGCGAGCGGTGTGCCGGTGATCGGCCGCCAGTGCGGCGGGCCGTCGTAGGTCGCGATGAAGGTGGCCGCGCTGCGCACGACGGTGGCGGTCTGCGGGATGCTGTTGGCGATCACCGCCTCCTGCGCCTGCGGGGTGCCCGGCACCGAGGCCAGCGCCATCCCGCTCGGGCCCTGCTCGGGAATCCTGGCGAAATCCGACGGCAGCTGCGCCCCGGGCACGTACTGCCAGGGGCCGCCCGGGGAGGGCGCGCGAAACCACCGCCCCGAGATCAGCACGTAGACCTGTTGCGTCTTCAGCTCGAGGAACACGTGGGCCGACGTGTTGGTCGCGTAGAGCAGCTCGGTGCCCGCGATGGGGCTCCACGTCGGCGGCCCGTCCATGACGATCAGCTCGGTGGGCACGGTGCTCACATAGATGGTGGGGGCCGGGCCCGGCGCCTCCCCCGGCGGCGCCTCCAGCAGGTCGACCTGGCCGGAGGCCGCCGCCGCGCGCCGGGCGGACTCGAGCGCGGGGGGCGTATCACCGGCGGGCCCCCACGGCCCCTCGATCGTGTGCGCGACCCACCAGCGCCCTCGCGCCGTCACGTAGTAGGCGCCGCTCGCGGGGTCGAGCAGGATCAGGCCGCGCGTGTTGATCACCCGCAGCAGGGTCGACCCCGAGACCTGCCGCAGCGACGGTTGGCCGTCGATCCGCACGAGCAGCGCCGGCGTCGCGCTCACGATGATGCGCGGCGGATCGTTGACCACCGGCATCCCCATGCTCTTGGCCTCCGCCTGTCCGATGGCCAGGTTGGCCTCGAACTGCTCGAGCGGAACCGTCTTGACGCCGGCAGGAATGTGCTGGCGCGCGGCGCGCAGGAGCTCGGCGTTCCGCTGCGGGGAGGCGGGCGCGCTCACCTTGGGGATCTGGATGTCCTGGAGCACGACCACGCCGTGCTCCTTGTCGATCTCGGTGCGCGCGGTGATCCAGACGACGGCGAACGAGGGCTGCGCCGCGCCGGGCCGACGGATGGCGACGGCGGCCCGCGCCTGCAGCCGATTGCCCTGCCACGAATCGATCTGCGGCTGATAGACGAGCACCGTCGCCCCGTTGGCCTGCATCTCACGCGGCCACTCGCCCCCCGCGCCAGCGGCGGCCGGCGCCACGGAGGATCCCGAGGGCGCCGGAGCCTGCCCAAGGGCCAACGGCGGCAGGAGCTGCAGGGTACAGAACAGGCCGAGCGCGATCAGTCGTCTAATCGATGGTGGATTCATTGGCGTAGCCTCTGTTCGAGCGCGGGCTTTCGCCCGCGCCACCTGATCCTGGGGGAGGCTCGGAGGGGGCCCCCTCTAAGACTTCAGAAGGAGCCCCCTCCGCTTGAGCTACGGCGCGATCCAGCCCTGCTCCGCGAAGAACTGCTTCAGGACCTTCACGATCTCGTCGGCCGTGTTCTTGGCGTCGCCCTCGACGGTCTGCGAGTGCGCGGTGGCGACGCCGACCCCCGCCGACAGCGCGGCGCTGGTCGCCGCGGTCCCGACCGCCGCGCCCGCGCCGGCCATGGGACCGAAGCCGGGCTTGCGCGAGCTCTTCGCGGTCGTGTAGAAGTCCTCGACGAGCCGCCGCCCTTCGTTGGTCGTCTCGAAGACCTGCACCATCGTGCGGACCTCGCTCGCTCCCGCGCCGAAGCCGATGACGGCCCGACGCAGCCGGTTCCCCTCGTCGACGGTCACGAACTGCCCTTCGATCTGCAGACTCGGACCGGCCACCGGCGTGGCATTGGCCGCGGCCACCGCCGGGATGCCGAGCTTGCCGATCTCCTTGACCAGGGTCTCGGTGAGGACCTTCGCCACCTCTTCACCGACCTTGCGGTGGGCCTGGATTTCCGGCTCGTTCTTCACCGCCTCCAGCACGCGGGCGCCGAGCGCGCGGTCGAGCGCAACCGCGTCCGCCGACACCCCGAAGTCGTGCACGACCACGAGCTGCGGCCGCGGCAAGGCGGTGGCTCTCACGTCCACGTTCTCCACGCTGGTCCGCCCGCAGCTCGAGACGCCGAGCAACGCGAGACCCACCACGACGGCTCCGACGACCCGGCCCGAGCGCCAGTTTCCCCGTTCCTCGCACGCCATCCTGCTGCGCATCCCATCCCTCCGCCGACCGCCGTGTAGACCGAGGCACCGCCACACCCGGCTCCGCATGGCCGGTGACGGCATAGTAACCGAACTGGCTTGATTTTGTCGGTTCGCCTGGGACACGATGGCGCCGATGATGCGCCCCTCTCGTGTCACTCGGGACACGCTCGTCCGCACCGTCGGGGGCCTTGTCCTCAGCGTGATCGCCGCGATGTCGTCGGGGTGCAAGGACAGCAAGGCCACCGCGCCCCCCGCTCCCGTCTCCGTCAAGGTCGCGCCCGTCGTCCAGCGGAGTGTGCCCATCTATCGCGAGTGGGTCGGCACCACCGTCGGATACGTGACCGCCCAGATCCGCGCGCGCGTGACCGGCTATCTGGTCAGCCAGAACTACCAGGAAGGGCGCGTCGTGAAGGCGGGGGACCTGCTCTTCCAGATCGACCCGCGCCCGTACCAGAACTCGCTCGACCAGGCCAAGGGCAAGCTCGCGCAAGCCGACTCGCAGCACGCGCAGGCCCGGTCGCAGGTCACCCAGAGCGAGTCGCAGGTCAACCAGGCGAAGGCGGCGGTCGCGGAGGCCGAGAGCGACCTGGCCCGCGCGCAGGCCACCCAGAAGAAGACGCAGCTCGAGGTGGAGCGCTACACTCCGCTGGTGGCGCGCGGCTCCCTGAGCCAGCAGGAGCTGGACAACGCCACGCAGAACAACCTGGCCAACATCGCCTCGGTGGAGGCGGCGCGCGCCAACGTCGAGAAGGCGAAGGCGGCGGTGGCCAGCGCGCAGGCGGCCGTCGACAAGGCGAACGCCGACGTGTCGGCGGCCCAGGCCAACATCGTGCAGGCCCGGGCCGGGCTCGACGAGTCCCAGCTGAATCTCGGCTGGACGAAGGTGCTCTCGCCGATCGGCGGGGTGGCCGGCATCAAGAAGGTGGACATCGGCGACCTCGTCGGCTCCAGCACCGTGCTCACCACGGTCGCCCAGATCGATCCGATGTACGCGCAGTTCTCGCTCAGCGAGCAGGAATACCTGCACTTCATCCGCGGCCGCCGCGCCGCCGCGAGCCAGGTGCCCGGCTTCTCGCTCGTCCTGGCCGACGGCAGCACCTATCCCCACCCGGGCACCGCCAACATCCTCGGGCTCGAGGTCGACACGACCACCGGCACCATCCCGGTCCGGGTCGCCTTCCCCAATCCGGACAAGCTGCTCCGTCCCGGCCAGTTCGGGAAGGTGCGCTTCGCGGTCGCGGTGGTCGACTCAGCACTCCTGGTCCCGCAGCGCGCGGTCCAGGATCTGCAAGGTCTCCACCAGGTCGGCGTCGTGGGGCCGGACGACGTCGTGAGCGTCCAGACCGTGAAGGTCGGCGAGCGCGTGGGCGGCCTCTGGATCGTCGAGCAGGGTCTGAAGCCGGGCGAGCGCATCATCGTGGAAGGGCTCGAGCGGGTGAAGACCGGCGACAAGGTGAAGCCGGCGGTGGTGGAGGCCGAGGCGATGGCCCCCGCGCCGGCCGCGCCGCCGGGCGGTGCCCCCGCGAGTCGCGCGACGAAGTAGGCCGCGCCGCGAGACCGCCCGGTGTCCCGCTTCTTCGTCGACCGGCCCGTCTTTGCGATCTCGCTCTCGATCCTCATCGTGCTGCTCGGCCTGGTGGCGATGGTGCAGCTGCCGATCGCGCTCTACCCGAACATCGCGCCGCCGGAGATCCTGGTGCAGGCCACCTACGTGGGCGCCGACGCCCTCGCGCTCGAGCAGTCGGTGGCGGCGCCCATCGAGCAGCAGATGACCGGCGTCGACAACATGCTGTACATGTACTCGACCAGCGCGAGCGCGGGCGGCCAGATGAACCTGCGCATCGATTTCGACATCACCACCGATCCCAGCACCGACCAGGTCCTCGCCCAGACGCGCTACGCGCAGGCGGCCGCCCAGCTGCCCCAGCAGGTCACCGCGGTGGGCGTCAACGTCAAGAAGTCGGCGTCGAGCCCGCTCGCCCTCTTCTCGCTCTACTCGCCGAACGGAACCTACGATCAGCTCTTCATCAGCAACTACGCCTACATCAACATCAACGACCCGATGACCCGGGTGCCCGGCATCGGGCAGGTGCAGATCTTCGGCGCCGGCCAGTACGCCATGCGCCTCTGGGTCCGTCCCGACACTCTCGCCAAGCTCGAGATCACCGTCAACGACATCGTCGACGCGGTCCAGGCCCAGAGCACGGTCAACGCGGCCGGCCAGGTGGGCGCCAATCCGGTGCCGCCCGGCCAGCAATACACCTATACGGTGCGGGTCCCGGGCCGGCTGGTGTCGCCGGCCGAGTTCGAGAACGTGGTGGTACGGGCCCGGCCGGACGGCTCCGTCGTGCGCGTCCGGGACGTGGCGCGGGTCGAGCTGGGCGCCCAGAACTACAACATCGCGGGCCGCCTCAACGGCCGCCCCGCCGCGGTCATCGCCATCTACCAGCTGCCGGGATCCAACGCGCTGGCCACCTTGACCAGCGCCAAGGCGCTCATGGAGGATATGAAGGCGCGCTTCCCGGCCGATCTCGACTACGTGGTCTCGCTCGACACGACCCAGGCGGTCACCGCCGGCATCCACGAGATCGTGGTGACCCTGTTCGAGGCCCTCGCCCTCGTGATCGTGGTGGTGTTCGTCTTCCTCCAGGGGGTGCGCGCGACCCTGATTCCCTTGCTCGCCGTCCCGGTCTCGCTGGTCGGGACGTTCGCGATGTTCCCGCTGCTCGGGTTTTCGATCAACACGCTCTCGCTGTTCGGGCTGGTGCTCGCCATCGGCCTGGTGGTCGACGACGCCATCGTGGTGGTGGAGGCGGTGGAGCACCACATCGAGAAAGGGCTCGCCCCGCGAGAGGCCACCGTGAAGGCGATGGAGGAGGTCACGGGCCCGGTGGTCGCCATCGCGCTGATCCTCGTCGCGGTATTCGTGCCGACCGCGTTCGTGCCCGGCATCACCGGGCGGATGTACCAGCAGTTCGCGGTCACGGTGGCGGTGTCGGTGATCATCTCCGCGTTCAACGCCCTCACGCTGTCGCCGGCACTGGCCGCACTGCTCTTGCGTCCCCGCCGGCCGATGCGCGGGCCGCTGGGCGGCGTCTTCCGCGCGTTCAACCGGGCCTTCGGCCGCGCCACCGATCGCTACGTCGCCTGGTCGGCCGCCCTGATCCACCGGGCCACCTTCACGATGCTCGCGCTGCTGGCCCTGGCCGCCATCGGCACCTTCTTCGGCGTGAAGCTGCCGAAAGGCTTCATCCCGCCCGAGGACGCGGGCTATCTCTACCTGAACGCGCAGCTGCCGCCCGCCTCCTCCTTCCACCGCACCGCGGCGGTCAGCGATCAGATCGACGCCATCCTGAAGGAGACGCCCGGGGTCAAGCACTACACCGGTGTGGTCGGCTTCAGCCTGTTGAGCTCGGTCTTCACCACCTATCACGCCTTCTACTTCATCACCCTCGATCCGTGGGAGCAGCGCTGGCCCAAGGGCCTCAACCTGCGCGTCGTCCTGCAGGACGTGAACCGGCGGCTCTCGGTGATTCCGGGCGCCCAGATGTTCCCATTCCCGCCGCCCGGCATCCCCGGCGTCGGCACCTCGGGAGGCGTCACCTTCGTGCTGGAGGACCGCGTCGGCAAGGACGTCGGGTTCCTGGCCGAGCAGACCCGCGTCTTCATGGAGGCGGCCAAGAAGCGCCCCGAATTCTTCCTGGTCATGACCACGCTCCTGCCGAGCGTGCCGCAGATGTTCGCCGACGTCGACCGCGACAAGGTCCTCAAGCAGGGCGTGAAGCTGGGCGACGTGTACCAGACCCTGCAGGCCTTCCTCGGCGGCTACTTCGTGAACTACTTCAACCGCTTCGGACGTGTCTGGCAGGTGTACGTGCAGGCCGAGGGCGACGCCCGCGCGCGCCCGGAGGAGGTGGGGCGCTTCTCGGTGCGCAACGCGGAAGGGGTCGCGGTGCCGCTGTCCTCGCTGGTCACCGTGCGCTCCGCCTACGGGCCCGAGTTCACGATGCGGTACAACGAGTACCGGTCCGCCCAGATCAACGCGATCTTGAAGCCCGGGGTCAGCACGAGCCAGGGGATGAAGGCGCTCGAGACGGTCTTCGCGGAGACGATGCCGCCCGAGATGGGTTTCGACTACATGGGCATGTCGTTTCAGGAGCAGGTCGCCGCGCGCGGCGCGCCGGTCAGCGCGATCTTCGGCTTCTCGGTCCTGGTGGTGTTCCTGATCCTGGCCGCGCAGTACCAGAGCTGGTCGCTGCCGCTGGCCGTGCTCCTGGGCACGCCCATCGCGGTGTTCGGCGCCTTCACCGCGCTGGTCGCGCGGCTCTACGAGATCGACGTGTTCTCCACCATCGGGCTCGTGATGCTGATCGCGCTCTCGGCCAAGAACGCCATCCTCATCGTGGAGTTCTCGAAGGCCGAGCACGACCGCGGCGCCCCGCTGCTCGAGGCCGCGCTCGCGGGAGCCCGGCTGAGGCTCCGCCCGATCATCATGACCGCCTTCGCCTTCATCCTCGGCGTGCTGCCCCTGGCCTTCGCCACCGGGTCGGGCGCGGGCGCTCGCCGCGTGCTCGGCACCACCGTTCTGGGCGGTATGGTCGCGGCCACGGTGATCGGCGTCTTCGTGATCCCGACGACGTTCTACGTGAGCCAGCGACTGCTCGCGAGACGCGCCACCACGGCGACGCCGGCCCCGGTCGAGTCCAGCGTCGCCTCGAGCAGTGGAGCACGATGAGCCGCTTCTTCGTCGAGCGCCCCATCGTCGCCATCGTCATCTCGATCCTGATGGTGCTGCTGGGCCTGGTGGCCATGCTGCAGCTGCCGATCGCGCTCTACCCGAACATCGCCCCGCCCGAGATCCTGGTGCAGGCGACCTACGTGGGCGCCGACGCGCTCACCATCGAGCAGGCGGTGGCCACCCCGATCGAAGCGCAGATGACCGGCGTCGACAACATGCTCTACATGTACTCGACGAGCGCCACCAACGGCGGGCAGATGAACCTCCGGGTGGTGTTCGACGTCAGCACCGATCCGGGCACCGACGAGGTGCTCGCGCAGATGCGCTACTCGCAGGCGGCCTCGCAGCTGCCGCAGCAGGTGACCACGCAGGGGGTGACGGTCAAGAAATCGACCTCGAGCCCGCTCGCCATCTTCGCGCTCTACTCGCCGAACGGCAGCTACGACCCGCTGTTCATCAGCAACTACGCCTACGTCAACATCAACGACCCGATGACGCGCGTGCCGGGCATCGGACAGGTGCAGATCTCCGGGGCCGGCCAGTACGCGATGCGCTTCTGGCTGCGCCCGGACACCCTGGCCAGCCTGGACGTGACGGTCAACGACGTGGTGAGCGCCATCCAGGCCCAGAACACCGTCAACGCGGCCGGCCAGATCGGGGGCAATCCCGCGCCCGCCGGCCAGCAGTTCACCTACACCGTCCGCGCGCCCGGCCGGCTGACCTCGCCCGCCGAGTTCGAGAGCATCGTGGTGCGCGCGCGGCCCGACGGCTCGGTGGTCCGGGTGAAGGACGTGGCGCGCGTCGAGCTGGGGGCCCAGAACTACAGCGTCGCCGGCCGCCTCGACGGGCGCCCCGCCGCGGTCATCGCGGTCTACCAGCTGCCCGGATCCAACGCGATCGCCACCGTGACCCGCGCCAAGGCGCTCATGGAGGAGATGAAGGGCCGGTTCCCGCCCGATCTGGCCTACGTGGTGGCGCTCGACACCACCCGCGCGGTGACCGCGGGCATCCACGAGATCGTGGTGACCCTGTTCGAGGCCCTCGCCCTCGTGATCCTGGTCGTGTTCGTGTTCCTGCAGGGCATCCGGGCGACCTTCATCCCGCTGCTGGCGGTGCCGGTCTCGCTGATCGGCACCTTCGCGGTCTTCCCCCTGCTCGGCTTCTCCGTCAACACCCTCTCCCTGTTCGGCCTGGTGCTCGCCATCGGCCTGGTCGTCGACGACGCCATCGTGGTGGTCGAGGCGGTCGAGCACCACATCGAGCAGGGGCTCTCCCCGCGCGACGCGACCATCAAGGCGATGGACGAGGTGTCGGGTCCGGTCATCGCGATCGCGCTGATCCTGGTCGCGGTGTTCGTGCCCACCGCGTTCATCCCCGGCATCACCGGGCGGATGTACCAGCAGTTCGCGGTCACCATCGCGGTGTCGGTGGTCATCTCGGCCTTCAACGCCCTCACCCTCTCCCCCGCCCTCGCGGCCCTGCTCCTCCGGCCGCGCCGGCCCATGCGGGGCCCGCTCGGCGCGTTCTTCCGGGCCTTCAACCGGTGGTTCGCGCGCGGGACCGATGCCTACGTCGCGTGGTCCGGGCTGCTGATCCGCAAAGCCGCCCTGGCGATGCTGCTCGTGCTCGGGATCGCGGTCGGGGCCGGCTACCTCGGCGCTCGCCTGCCGGCCGGCTTCATCCCGCCCGAGGACCAGGGGTACCTGTCGGTGACGGTCCAGCTGCCGCCCGCCGCGTCGACCCAGCGCACCGCCGCGGTCTGCGAGCAGATCGACGCCATCCTGAAGGACACGCCGGGGGTCCGGAACTTCACCCTCGTGATCGGCGACGTCACGACCAATACCGCGCAGTATTTCCTGACCCTGGACGACTGGCGCGATCGCGATCCCAAGGGCCTGGGCGCCGACGTGATCCTCCGCTCGCTCAATCGCCGCCTCGCCGCCCTGCCGGACGCGCAGGCCTTCGCGGTGCCGCCGCCCGCCATCCCCGGCGTCGGCGCCTCCGGCGGGATCAGCCTCATGCTCGAGGACCGCGCCGGCAAGGACATCCAGTTCCTGGCCGGCAACACCCGCCGCTTCCTGGACGCCGCGCGCCGCCGACCCGAGCTGGCCAGCGTCAACACCACCCTCAACCCCGGCGTGCCGCAGCTCTTCGCCGACGTGGACAAGGACAAAGCGCTCAAGCAGGGCGTGAACCTGGAGGCGCTCTACCAGGCGCTGCAGGCCTTCCTCGGCGGCTACCTGATCGACTACTTCAACCTGTACGGACGCGTCTGGCAGGTCTACGTGCAGGCCGAGGGCGCCTACCGCACGCGCGCCGCCGACATCGGCCAGTTCTACGTGCGGAACGCGCAGGGCGGGTCGGTGCCCCTCTCGACGCTCGTCACCATGAAGACGACCTACGGGCTCGACTACTCGGTGCGGTTCAACGAGTACCGCGCCGCGCCCATCACCGCCACCCTCGCCCCCGGCTACAGCACGCAGCAGGGCATGAAGGCGCTCGAAGAGGTGTTCGCCCAGACGATGCCGCGCGAGATGGGCTTCGACTACACCGGCATGTCCTTCCAGGAGCAGGTGGCCGCGCAGGGCGTTCCCGCCACCGCCATCTTCGCCCTGTCGCTGCTGGTGGTGTTCCTGATCCTGGCCGCGCAGTACGAGAGCTGGACGCTCCCGCTCGGCGTGCTCCTGGGCACGCCCATCGCGGTCTTCGGCGCGTTCGCGGCCCTGCACCTGCGCCGGTTCGAGTCCGACATCTTCGCGGAGATCGGGCTGGTGATGATCATCGGGCTCGCGGCCAAGAACGCGATCCTCATCGTGGAGTTCTCGAAGGCCGAGCACGAGCGCGGCGCCTCGCTCACCGACGCGGCCCTGGCCGGCGCGCGTCTCCGCCTGCGCCCGATCCTGATGACCGCGTTCGCGTTCATCCTGGGCGTGCTCCCGCTGGTGACCGCCACCGGCTCGGGCGCCGCCTCCCGTCAGATCCTGGGCACCACCGTGCTCGGCGGCATGATGGCGGCGACCTTCCTCGCGATCTTCATCATCCCGACCACGTTCTACGCGAGCCAGCGATTCGGCCGGCGCGCGGTGGCGCCGGCGCCGGCGGCGGAGTCGCCGGCGGCGCCGACCCCGCCGAGCCGCGCCCCGGCGGGAGGAGCCCATCCATGAGGAGCGCCCGCATCCGCTGTGCGATCGTGTCGTGCACCGCCACCGTCGCGCTCGCCGGCTGCGCGATCGGCCCCGACTACGCGCGGCCGCCGGTGACGCCCCCCGACCGGTTCCGGAGCCAGGCGCCCGGCACCGAGGCGTCCTCGCTCGCGGACCTGCCCTGGTGGGAAGCCTTCGGCGACCCGACCTTGCAGAGGCTGATCCAGGAGGCGATCGCCGGCAACTACGATCTGAAGATCGCGGCGGCGCGCGTCCAGCAGGCGCGCGCGCAGGCCGGCATCGCGCGCGCCGCCTACTTCCCGTCCATCGGCTACACCACCAACGCGCAGCGCTCGAAGGAGTTCGAAGCGTTCCTCGGCATCGACCCGACCCGCATCGACAACTCGGGCGGCAACAACCTGTTTCTCGGCGCCCTGTCCGCGTCGTGGGAGATCGACATCTGGGGCGCGGTGCGGCGCTCGAACGAGGCCGCCCTCGCGCAGCTCACCGCCACCGAGGAGGGCGCGCGCGCGGTGCTGCTGTCGCTGGTGAGCGAGGTCGCGCAGAGCTACTTCCAGCTGATCGAGCTGGATGCGCGGCTCGACATCTCGAAGAAGACCACCGCCGCCTATCGGGGCATCTACGGCATCTTCCGGGATCGGCTGGAGTTCGGCGTGGTGTCGCAGCTGCAGACCTCGCGCGCGGAGGGCTCGTGGGCCTCGGCCGCCGCCACGATTCCCGAGGTGGAGACCCAGATCATCGCCAAGGAGAACCAGATCACCACGCTGCTGGGCCGGAACCCGGGCCCGATCCCCCGCGGGACCGCGCTGTTCGCGCAGGCCGTCGTGCCCACCGTCCCCGCGGGCCTGCCATCCGCACTGCTCGAGCGGCGGCCGGATCTGCTCCGGGCCGAGCAGCAGCTGCGGGCCGCCAATGCGCAGGTCGGCGTGGCCAAAGCCGAGTTCTTCCCCAAGCTGAGCCTCACCGGCATGGTCGGCAAGGCGAGCCCCGAGCTGGCCACGATCACCGCCGGCGGCTCCACCATCTGGTCGATCGCGGCGGGCCTGGCCGGTCCGCTCTTCCAGGGCGGCCGCATCTTCTACAACTACCGGGGCACCCAGGCGGTGTGGGAGCAGGTCCGGCTCCAGTACGAGCAGGCGGTCATCCGGGCGTTCCAGGAAGTCGCCTCGAACCTGGACGCGCTCGACCGGCTGGCGCAGGCGGAGGCCGAGCAGACCCGCGCCGTCGAGGCGCTCACCCGATCGGTGCAGTTCGCGACCGACCGCTATCTCTACGGGTACGCCAGCTACTTCGAGGTGCTCGAGGCCGAGGAGCGGTTGTACTCGGCTCAGAACGCGCTGGTCTCGATCCGGTCGAACCGTCTGCTCGCCTACGTGCAGCTCTACAAGGCCCTGGGCGGCGGCTGGAACGTCACCGATCCGGCCGCGCCGCCACCGTCCCCGCCGCGCGCGGCCTGCGATACCCGCTCCTGCTGAATCCGAACGCGCGACCGACCTTGATGTACCATGCCTCGCATGACCTCCATGGCGGACCCGCCCGTGCTCGAGGCACTGCCGAAGGGCGCCCGGATAGACTACCGCACGCTGCGGTCGGCCGCCGAGCACCCCGGGGAGGAGCCTAACCCCACTGCCGGATCCTGGGAGACCGCGCCGACTCGACCCGCGGCGCTTCCGCGCGTCCTGAACGGCGTGCGTGTGCTGGTGGTGGACGACGACCGGGACTCGGCCGAGCTATTCGAGATGGCGCTCCGCATCTGTGGCGCCCAGGTCCGCACCTCCAACAGTGCGTCCGCGGCGCTGGACATGTGTGCCGCCGCCCCGCCCGACGTGGTGGTGACCGACATTGCCATGCCCGGAGCTGACGGCTATTGGCTGGTGCGACAAATCCGACAGCTACCGGACGAGCGCGCTCGGACGATTCCGGTCGTCGCGGTCACCGCGTTCGGACGCGAGCACGTGCGTGAGCGGGCGCTGGCGTCCGGCTTCGTCGAGCACCTCATCAAGCCCGTGGAGCCGGAGGATCTCTGTCTGGCGGTGGCGCGGGCGCTCGGCCGTTGACGGCTAGCTCGCCCGCCGGATGACCCGGGTGACCGCGGCGGCCAGGTCCAGCGGCTCGACCGGCTTCGTCAGGTAGAGGTCGAATCCCGCCAGGACCGCGCGGGCCCGACCCTCCGGGGTTCCGTACGCAGTGACCGCGACGATCGCCATGTCCGCGCGCCGCTGCGAGAGGACAGTCCGCAGCGAGCTCGCCAGGGTGAAGCCGTCCTCGCCGGGCATCGCGAGATCGGTCAGCAGCACGCTCGGCAGCCACGACTTCACCAGCTCCTGGGCCTGGGCCGCCGAGCTTACGGCGCGAACGTCCGCCCCCTCTCGACGCAGGATCATCGCGGACAGCTCCAGGAACTCGGGGTCGTCGGCCACGACGAGGATCCGCGTCCCGTCGAGGACCCGCCCCGGTCCGTCGGTCGCCTCGGGCGACTGCCTCGTGGCCGGCGGCATCGTGAGCGGCAAGGTGACCGTGAAGGTGGCGCCCTGATCCCGTCCCGGGCTCTCCGCGCGAATCCCCCCGCCGTGCAGCTCCACGAGGCGACGGACGAGGGTCAATCCCAACCCGAGCCCGGGCTGATCGCGGGTGCTGGAGCTGTCTTCCTGGTGGAAGGGCTCGAAGATGTGGGGCAGCACGTCCGGCGGGATCCCGCGCCCGGTATCCTTCACGACGATCATCACCGCGGAGGCCTCCCGGCGCGAGGAGATCTCCACCCGGCCGCCACCCGGGGTGAACTTCACCCCGTTCGTGAGCAGATTCCAGATGACCTGCTGGAGCCGATCGGGGGCGCCCTGGATGAGCCCCACCGCCTCGTCGAGGCTCATCGCCAGCGCGATGTCCTTGGCTCGGGCCGCCGGACGCACCGTCTCGACTGCGGCCGCGATGGTGGCGTTCAGATTCATGCGCTCGAGCTGCAGTCGCATCTTGCCGACCGCGATCCTCGACAAGTCGAGCAGATCCTCGATGAGCCGCGCCTGCGCGGAGACGCTGCGCAAGATCGTCTCGATTGCGCGCTGCCGGCCCGCTTCGTCGAGATTGCCGCTCTGGAGCATCCGGGCCCAGCCGAACATCGAGTTGAGCGGCGTCCGCAGCTCGTGCGAGACGGTCGCGAGCAGCTCATCCTTGGCGCGACTCAAGCGCTCCGCCTCCCGGCGCGCGGCCTGCTCGCGGGCCAGGAGCTGCGCCCGCTGCTCTTCCACTCGTCGCCGCTCCGTGATGTCGCGGGCCACCTTCGAGGCCCCCACGATGCGCCCGGACTCGTCGCGGACCGGCGAGACGGTGATCGAGAGATCGATGCGCCGACCGTCCTTGGTCCGGCGCACGGTGTCGAAGTGATCGATGCGCTCGCCCCGACGGAGGCGCGCGAGGACCTCGTTCTCTTCCTCTCGCCGGTCGTCCGGGATGATCAAGAAGATGCTCTGCCCGATCGCCTCCGCGGCCGACCAGCCCAGGATGCGCTCCGCGGCCGGGTTCCAGGAGGTGATGATGCCCTCCAGCGTCTTGCTGACGATGACGTCGTCGGAGGACGTCACGATCGCGGCCAGGCGGGCTCTGGCCAGCCCCTCGTCCTCGAGTCGTGGCTCGGTCACGGCCGGTCGGATGAGCCGCTCGGGTGGCGCATGGCGCCCGACATGATGCCGCGGCCCGGCTCGTTCGGCAAGAGGCACCGGCACCGTTTTTTGCCACACAAGCCTCACATGCGTGTGAACTGCCACGTTTCGGAACGTCGTTCCGCGTCACTTTTTCCCAGGCGCGTTGAGGTCGCCAGGCTCCGCCGGGACGGCCGGGTGGCAGGGGCGAGATCGTCTGGATGACCCGACGGCACCCGATCCGGGCTTGGAGCCATCCAGCCCCTCCCCGCGACGGCCGCGGCGCCCATCCCCGTGGCCGACCGGTTGTGGCGCGGCACTCCGCAACGTCGAGCAGATCGCCAAGTTCGAAGAGGAGCAGCTGCGATGTCGCACCGGCTCCGAGCGTGTGGCCGGAACGGTGACGCGCGTGGCCGGCACCGCCACCTTCGCGATCGCGCACCTCGTGTGGTTCGCCGGGTGGATCCTCGTCAATCTGGGCTGGGTGCATGGGATTCGCCCCTTCGACCCGTTCCCGTTCAGCCTGTTGACGATGGTGGTGTCCCTCGAGGCGATCCTCCTGTCGATCTGGATCCTCATCAGCCAGAACCAGATGACTCGGCAGGCCGACCGGCGCACGCACCTCGATTTGCGGGTGAACCTGCTCGCCGAGCAGGAGTCGACCGCCACCCTGCGGCTCCTGGAGCGCATTGCCGAGCGCCTGGGCGTCGACGCGACGCAGGAAGCGGACCCGTCGCCCGCGGAGGAGACCGATCTCGAGCATCGCGCGAGCGCGGTGGGCGACACGCTGCCCGATTCGCCGGCGGCCGCCGGGCCCCAGCCACCCGCGTCCAGCCGCAGCTGACGCGCCCATCCGCGACGGCCGTTTCGCTCCCGGGCGCGTCCTGCTACACTCGCGCGCGGCTCGGCACACCCCAGGCGCGTTCACCCGCGAGGAGGACCCCACCGATGAAGCGGAGCGTCGACGGCATCCTGACCACCCACACCGGCAGCCTCCCGCGCCCGGCCGACCTGATCCGCATGATGTTCGCGCGGGAGGAAGGCGTGCCGGTGGACGGCCCCGCGCTGGCCGCGCGCGTCCGCGCCGCGGTAGCCGAGATCGTCCGCAAGCAGGCCGAGGCCGGCATCACCGTGGTCAACGACGGCGAGCTGAGCAAGCCGAGCTACGCGACCTACATCAAGGACCGGCTGAACGGGTTCGGGGGCACCAGCCACGCGCTCCAGTACCGCGATCTGGTGGACTTCCCGGAGATGGCCAAGCGGGTGTTCGGCGATCCGGGCCGGGCGCGCCGCAAGACGCCGGCCTGCACCGGCCCGATCAGCCTGCGCGATGGGGCCGCCGCTCAGGCGGATGTGGACAACTTGAAAGCGGCGGTCGGGTCCGTTGCCGCCCGGGACGTGTTCATGAGCGCGGCCTCTCCCGGCGTCATCTCGCTCTTCTTCCACGACGACCACTACCGGAATCACGAGGCCTACCTCTTCGCCATCGCGGACGCCATGCGGTCGGAGTACGAGACGGTGGCACGGGCCGGCTTCGTCCTGCAGCTGGACTGCCCGGATCTGGCCATGGGCCGGCACATCCAGTTCGCCGACCTGTCGCTCGACGAGTTCCGCACGATGGCGCGCCTGCACCTGGCCGCGCTCGACCGCGCGGTGGCCCGCATTCCGCCCGAGCAGCTACGTATCCATCTCTGCTGGGGCAACTACGAGGGGCCGCATCATTACGACGTCCCGCTCGCCGATATCCTGGATCTGGTCCTCGCGGCCCGTCCCCAGGGCATCTCGTTCGAGGCCGCCAACCCGCGCCACGCGCACGAGTGGCGCGTCTTCGAGCGCGTGAAGCTGCCCGCCGACAAGGTCATCATCCCCGGCGTGCTCGACTCGACGACGAACTTCATCGAGCACCCCGAGCTGGTGGCCGAGCGCATCGGCCGCTACGCGCGGCTGGTGGGGCGCGAGCAGGTCATCGCCGGGACCGACTGCGGCTTCGGCACCTGGGTCGGCCAGGCCGCGGTGGACCCGGACATCGTCTGGGCGAAGCTCGCCGCCCTGGCCGAGGGCGCGCGGCTGGCCTCACGCGAGCTCTGGTAGCCGCACGAGCCGTCCACGCAGCCGGCGCCGAGCGCTCGGCGGCGGAGTGCTTCTCGCGGATGAGACCATGAGAGGCATGGCGGCCTGCACCTGCCCGTCCTGTGGTCACGGCAACCCCGCCGGCGCGCGGTTCTGCAACGACTGTGGCGCGCCCCTCGCCGCGCCGACCCCCGGCCCGGAGCCGCGCGCCTACACGCCACCCCACCTGGTCGAGAAGATCCTGGCGTCCCGCAGCGCGCTCCGGGGCGAGCGCAAGCTGGTCACCGTGCTCTTCGCCGACGTCGCGCGCTCGATGGAGCTGGCCGAGCGCGTGGATCCCGAGGAATGGCATCGCCTGCTCGATCGCCTCTTCCGGATCCTGACCGCCGGCGTGCACCGCTACGAGGGCACCGTCAACCAGTACACCGGTGATGGCATCATGGCCCTCTTCGGCGCCCCGATCGCCCACGAGGACCACGCCCAGCGCGCCTGCGCGGCGGCCCTCGACCTGGCGCGCGACCTGGGCGCGCTGGCCCGGGACGTGCGGGGCGAGCGCGGGCTCGAATTCGCGGTCCGGATGGGCTTGAACTCGGGCGAGGTCGTGGTGGGACGGATCGGCGACGACCTGCGCATGGACTACACCGCGCAGGGCCACGTGGTCGGGCTCGCGGCCCGGGTGCAGCAGCTGGCGCCGCCGGGTGGCGTCGTCGTCACCGCGCAGACCGCACGCCTGGCCGCGGGCTTCTTCGACTTCGACGACCGGGGGGAGCAGCGCCTCAAGGGCGCGAGCGCTCCGGTGCGCGTGTTCGCGCTGCGGGGTCCCGGCCGGATCCGGAGTCGATTCGATCGCTCCCGGGCGCGCGGCTTCTCTCGCTTCGTCGGCCGAGAGCCCGAGCTGGCGCGGCTCGAGGGCGCGCTGGGCGAGGCCCGGTCGGGTCGCCCCGGAGTCGTCCTGGTCTCCGCGGAGCCGGGCGCGGGCAAGAGCCGCCTCGGTCACGAGCTGGTCGAGCGCGCCGACGGGGTCGCGGTGCACTACGCGCGCGCCCTCTCCCACGGACGCGGGCTGCCCTTTCACGTCCTCCTGGCCCTCGCCCGCAGTGTCTTCGAGGTCGACGAGGGCGCGCGGCCATCGGAGATCCGGGACGCGGTCGCGCGCAGCCTCGGCCGCGCGTCGTCCGATCCGATCGCCCGGGATCTGTGGCTCGATGTGCTCGGAGTGTCCGATCACGCCTCCGCGGCGTCCGGGCTCGATCCCGACGCGCGGCGCGCGCGCCTCGTCCGCTCCCTGCTCGACCTGCTCTGCACCCGGGCTCGGCGCGAGCCCACCCTGCTCTGGATCGAGGACCTCCACTGGCTCGATCCGGCGAGCGAAGCGGCGCTCGCCCTGCTCGTCGAGCAGCTGCTGGCGCCGCAGTCCGCGGGAAGCCTCATCCTGCTGCTCGCGACCACGCGGCCGGAGTATCGGCCCGGATGGTCCGCCCGCGTCGACCGGCTGTCGCTGTCGCCGCTGGCCCTCGAGGATTCTCGGGCGCTGCTCGACGACTGGCTCGGCGCCGACCAGGCGCTCGGGCCCCTGCGCGCCCGGATCGAAGCGCGGGCGCGCGGCAACCCGCTCTTCGTCGAGGAGATGATTCGCGCGCTCGTCGAGCGCGGTGTGCTGCGCGGCGACCGCGGCGCCTACCGGCCGGCCGGCGCGATCGAGGACGTCGTACTGCCCGAGACGGTTCAGGCCGTGCTCGCCTCGCGCATCGATCGGCTCGCGGAGGGAGACAAAGACGTGCTCCAGGCCGCGGCGGTGATTGGACGTGACGTGTCACTCGAGCTGCTGCGGGCGGTGGTCGATCCATTCGCGCCCGGGCTCCTCGCCGCGCTCGAGCGCCTGGGGAGCGCCGAGCTGCTCGGTCCCGCCGAGGCACCGGGCCAGCTCGCCTTCCGGCATCCGCTCGCGCAGGAAGTCGCCTACCGCACGCAGCTCCTGGACCGACGCCGCGGCACCCACGCCGCCGTCGCCCGGGCGCTGCTCGCCATCCACGGCCCGGAGGCTCCGACCCACGCCGCGCTGCTCGCTCACCACTTCGACGAGGCCGGCGAGCGCCTGGACGCGGCGCGCTGGCACGAGCAGGCCGGCCGACGGGTCGCCCGCAGCGATCCGGCGGACGGGGTCAGACATTGCCGGCGGGTGACCACGCTGCTGGCCGCGGTGCCGGAGTCCCCCGAGACGTTGACGCTCGAGCTGACCTCGCGCATCGCGCGGCTCGAGATCGGGCGTATCGCCGGGATCGAGGTCCGGGAGGCGCGGGAGTTGTTCGACGAGGCGCGCGCCGTCGCACAGCGGCTCGACGACCGGGCCGGCCACGCGTTCCTGCTCACCTCCTACGGGCGCCTGTGCGGGCTCGCGGGCGACGTGGGCCAGTACCTGGCTTGTGCTCAGCGCGCGACCGAGCTGGCCGACTCATCCGACGCCCTGCTCGAGTTCGAGATGCGCACCGTGCTGGCCCACGCGCAGCTGGCGGTCGGCCGCCTCGCGGCGGCCCGGGCGACCGCGGAGGCGGCGCTCGGCCAGGTCGCGCGGGTGGCCGAGCTGCGGGACGCGGTCGGGCGGTCCACCGCGCATGGCCTGTGCCGCGTGTGGTACGCGCTGGCGAGCGCACACCTGGGACGCCGCGACGAGTCGACGACCGCCCTCCAGAGCCTCATCGCCGAAGAGGGCGACGGGGCGCTGCAGACCCTCTACGGCACGCACGGCTTCCTGTGCGAGGTGCTGCGGCTGCACGGCGATCTGCCCGGCGCGCTCGCCCACGGCCGGCGGGCCGTCGCCCTCGCCGAAGTGCACGGCAGCGCATTCGCGCGGGTGGAGGCCGCTGCGTTCCTCGGCGCGGCGGAGATCGCGGATGGCGAGCTGGCCAGAGCCACGAGCCGGCTCGAGCGAGCCCTCGCCCTCGCGCGCGATCGACAGACCGCGCTGTGGTACGAGCCGCGCATCCTCGCCACGCTCGCGGACGGCAAGCGAGCCGCCGGTGACCGCCCGGGAGCCCGCGCGCTCATCGCCGAGGCGCGGGCGCTCGTGGACCGGGAACGCGGCTGGCGGCTCGGCGCCCTCGATGTGGCGCTGGCGTGGGTCCGCTGGCTGGCGTCCGAGCCCGTCTCGGACCGCGGCGCGATCGAGCGTGCGCTCGAGTCGCTGGACGCCCTCGTGACCGAGCTGGGCTCCGATCCCTACCGGCGCCTCGCGTCCCTCGAGCACGCCCGCGTTGCGACCTGACCCCGCACTCGACAAGGAGCCTGCGATGAGGTTCATGTTCACGATCTACCACGACGAGAAGGTGCTGGAGGCGATGCCCGAGCCGGAGCGACAGGCGCTGGTCGACGCCGCGATCGAGTACGCCGAAGCGATGAAGCGCAGCGGCCACTACATCGCGTCGAGCGCGCTGCAGCGGATCTCGACCGCCCGGACGATCCGCCCGCACGCCGGCGCGTTCTCCATCACGGTCGGCCCCTTTGCCGAGACGAAGGAGCGACTTGGGGGATTCTTCGTGATCGAGGCCAAGGACATGGACGAGGCCTGCGCGATCGCCGAGCGGTTCCCGCCCGCGCGCGTCGCGGTGATCGAGGTCCGGCCGGTCCAGGAGCTCCAGCACTCCCGGGATGGACGCGGTCTGCCGCGCTGAGTCGCGGCCGCCGAGCGGTCGGTCCGCGCGCTTCGCGGCGGGCCGGTCGGCCGCCTAGCGTGGACTAGTCTCGGCGCGTGTCTGAGTCGCCTTCGTTCGAGCGCGGGCTTGGCCCGCGCAATCCTACTCCTGGGGGAGGCTCGGAGGGGGCCGTCGCGGCCCCCTTCGACGAGCTCCCCTCGCACGCGGCGAGGCGTGCGGCGAGGAAGGCCTGCTCCCGCGGATTGTCCGCCCGGCGCAGGGCGCGGCGATACTCGACGGCGGCCTCGGGGAAGCGACCCAGCCGGCGGAGGAAGTCGGCGCGGGCCGCGGGCAGCAGGTAGTAGTCGCGGAGCGCGGGCGCGTCCAGGGCGTCCACCGCGGCGAGGCCGGCCGCGGGGCCGTCGGCCAGGCCGACCGCCACCGCCAGGTTCAGCTCGATCACCGGCGAGGGCGCCAGCGCGGCCAGGACCCGGTAGTGCTCCACGATCCGCGCCCAGTCCGTCGCCTCCCACGACGGGGCGCGGGCGTGACAGGCGGCGATCGCGGCCTGCAGCTGGTAGGGGCCGGCGCCGGCGTTCCCGCGCGCGCCCGCGCGCTCCAGCAGCCCGAGGCCGCGGCCGATGCGCGTCCGATCCCACCGGCCCCGGTCCTGGTCCTCCAGCAGGACCAGGTTGCCGGCGGCGTCGGTGCGCGTCGCCGCGCGCGAGGCCTGCAGCTCCATGAGGGCGAGGAGCCCCAGCACCTCGGGCTGATCCGGCATCAGCTCGGCGAGCACGCCGCCCAGGCGGATGGCTTCCTCGCACAGCTCGCCGCGCACGAGATCCTGGCCGCTGTGGGCCGCGTAGCCCTCGTTGAAGATCAGGTACAGCACGGCGAGCACCGGTGAAAGGCGCCCCGCCAGCTCGCCGCTCTCGGGCACCTCGTACGGGAAGCCGCCGTCGCGGATCGCCCGCTTCGCGCGCACCAGGCGCTGCGCGATGGTCGGCTCCGGCACCAGAAACGCACGCGCGATCTCGACGGTCGACAGGCCTCCCACCAGGCGCAAGGTGAGCGCGACGCGGCTCTCGGTGGGCAGCGCGGGATGACAGCAGATGAAGATCAGCCGCAGCCGGTCGTCCGGGATCTCGTCGGGCTCGGCCACGTCAGGCGGCATCGCGCCCGAGGCGAGATAGGCGAGCTGCTCCGCGCGCGCTCCCGCGCGTCGGCGGCGCCGCAGGCGATCGAGCGCCCGCCGCCGCGCGGTGGTGAGCAGCCAGGCGCCCGGACGATCCGGCGTCCCGCGCGCGGGCCAGTGCGACAGCGCCTGCTCGAACGCCTCCTGGACGATCTCCTCGGCGGTGTCGATGTCTCGGACCATTCGAAGCACGGACGCCACCACCCGGCCGTACTCCAGCCGGAAGGCCTCCGCGACCCGTGCCCGCACGTCGGCTGCTCCCACGGGTCCGGATGGTACGCCTGCCGGCACGCCGGCACGATGACGCCATGACGTCCCCGGGCCCAGCGACGCCGGTCCGTTCCGGGCACCTCAGTCGTGGCTACATCGGCCAGATCGGCCGCACCTCGATGTACCCGCCCTCGCGCAGCGGGATCTTCTTGGCCCACTCGACGGCCTCCTGCCGGGTCTCGCAGTCGATCAGGTAGAAGCCGCCCAGAGCCTCCTTCGTCTCGGTGAACGGCCCGTCCGTGACTTGGCGCTGGCCGGCCTTGAAGCGCACCCGGCTGCCGTCGCCGTCCGGCCGGAGCCGCTCGCCGTGCACCATCTTGCCGCTGGCGCGCAGGTCCTGGGCGAAGCGGGCGTGGCCCTGCACCATGGCCTCCATCTCGGCCGGAGACGGCGGGGCCTGGTTCTTGTCCTCGTTTCCGATCAGCAGCAGGTAGCGCATGACGTCCTCCTCGGAGTCGGTCGTTGGATGATCCCTCATCGATACGACGCCGGCCACCCCCCGAAATCGACAATCGGCGGCCGGCGCGCGCCCGGGCGAAGAGGCCCGACCGTGCCGGGTCCGCTGCGGTACTCTCGCCCGGATGGACACGATGGAGGTGGGCCCGGCGGGCGGCCAGTTCGCGCGCCTCGCCCCCTACGCGTTCATCTTGCTCTGGAGCTCGTCGTTCATCACCGCGCGCGTCGGGCTGCGCTCGGTCTCCCCCCTGCTCTTCGTCGGGGTGCGACTGGTGGCGGCGGGCGCGCTCCTGGGCCTGGCCGTCATGCTGTCGCGGCCGGCCCGCGACGCCGTCCGCGGGCACTGGCATCACCTGGCGGTGGCCGGCGCCCTGGTCAACGGCGTCACGCTCTCGGCGTTCCACGTGGGCATGGTGACCGAGAACATCGCGGTGATGGCGCTGATCCAGTCGTTGAGCCCGATGCTGATCGCCCTCGCCGCGGTGCCCCTGCTCGGGGAGCGCCTCCATCCCGGCCAGTGGCTCGGCCTGGTGCTGGGCACGGTGGGCGTGGCGTTGGTCGTGGCGCCCCGCGCGCTCGACAGCGCGGCCGGCGAGCGGGCGATCGCGCTGGGGTTCATCGGCGTCGCCGGCCTGGCCGGCGGCACGCTCTACTTCCGCCGCTTCTGCGCCGACGTGCCGCTCTTGCCGGCCACCGCGGTGCAGGTCGCCGCCGGCGCGGTGCTGACCCTGGCCCTGATGCTGGGGTTCGAGCATCCGCACGCGGTGTGGAGGGCTGCCGCGGTGGCCACCGTGCTCTGGAACGTGGTCGCGGTCTCGATCGGCGCGATGGCGCTCTACTACTACATGCTGACCCACGGCACCGCCGGCCGCGTCGCCGCGAACTTCTACCTGGTGCCCGTCACCGTCGGGCTCGTGGGGTGGGCCTTCCTGGACGAGGCGCTGACGCCGCTGGCCGTCCTGGGGTTCGTGGTCGCTTCGGCGGGCGTCTTCCTGGTGGCGCGCCCGGCGCGCGCGCGCTCGGCCTGAGCGGCCCAAGGATATCCGATCCTGACGCGACGCGCCGAATCCGTCCAGCTCTTCTGAATGGACTTTATGTTTCTTGGGCCGGTAACTAGACTGCAGGCAATCTAGCCGTTGTCTCCAGCGAGAGCCCATTGAGCCAGGCCGTGGCCGACCAGGATGCCATCCCACGTCGGGGGCGCCACATTCATGCCCTTGTCGCGCTCGACTACATTGTCCGAGTGGTGGGGCATCTCCTGTGGGGTGGCGTCGGGGTCTCCATCCTGCTCGAGCGCGGGGAGAGTCCGGCCTTGTGGGCGGTGTTGGGCGCTCAAAGCTTGCTTTGGCCTCACGTCGCGTACCTGGTCGCCGGCAATGCCCGCGAGTCCAAACGCGCCGAGCTCCGCAACCTCCTGGTGGATGCCTTCGTGGTCGGATGCTGGGCCACCGCGGTGTCCTTCAGCATATGGCCCGCGGTCACCCTGGTGACGTCCATCATCGTGGCCGTTCTGACTGCCGCCAACATCCGGTTCTCACCGCTCCCCATGCTGACACTGTTGGTGGCAAGCGTCGTCACCGATGTCCTGACCGGCCTCCGCTTCGGGCCCGAAGCCAGCCTGGCCGCCGGGATCATCAGCGTCGCGGGCATCGTCCTCTACTCCTCGGTGTTGGGATTCCTCGTGAATCGGCAGGTCCGGACGATCCTCCACGTTCGCAAGACCGTCGAGCGGCAAGACCTCGAGATCCAAGAGCGGAGCGCGCAGCTGGCGCAGGCCCGCAAATCGGTCGCCCAGGCCGGCGCCGCCGCCGCGGCGGCCAGCTCGGAGCTACACCGGTCCCTCGAGGAAGCCCAGCGGCGGAGGCACGAGCTCACCGAGGCCATCGACCAGCAGTCGATCGCCGCCGAGGTCCTCCGCGTCGTCAACAGCTCACCGATCGACCTCCAACCGGTGCTCGATGCCGTCGCCCAAAGCGCCGCGCGGGTGTGCGGCGCCGACGACGCCATCATCCATCGCATCGACGGGGAGTCCCTTCAAGCGGTCGCGCACCACGGGCCGGTTCCGCTGTTTCCGCCCATCGGAAGCCCGGAGGGCTTGCCGATCCGAGGCTCGATCACCGGGCGCGCGGTGCTCGAGCGGCGGGTCGTCCACGTCCACGACGCCGCCGCGCTGTCCGAGGCGGAGTTGCCGGTCGCCAGAAGCAACCAGCCACTCACCCGTCAACGCACAACCCTGGCTGCGCCTCTGTTGCGCCAGGGCGTGCCGATCGGCACGATTCTGATCCGCCGCCTCGATGTGCGCCCCTTCAGCGACAAGGAGATCGAACTACTCAAGACGTTCTCCGACCAGGCCGCGATCGCGATCGACAACGCCAGACTCTTCCAGGCGCTTCAGGCGAGGAGCCAGGACCTCGCCAAGTCACTCGACGAGATGCGCGCTCTCAGCGATGTGACTCGCGCGATCGGCTCGTCACTGGACTTGCAGCAGGTGCTCGACACCGTGGTTCGCCATGCGGTCACGCTCTCCGGGTGCGAAGCGGGGGCCATCTTCCGGTTCGAGCCCGGTAGTCGGTCGTTTTCGGCGATCGCCAGCTACAACCTGGAGCCCCGATTCCTGAGGCAGATCGCGGCCATGCCGGTCGATCCCAGCACCGGCGCGATCCAACGAGCGGTGGAAATCGGTGAGCCGTTCCAGATCCCGGACATCGAGGCGTCGCGGAACTACGTCTTCCGGGACGTCACGCTCGAGGAGGGGTATCACGCGCTATTGGCCGCCCCGATCCCAGGTGAGAGCATTACCCGCGGCATCACCGTGTTCCGGCGAGCGGCGGGGCGCTTCGAGGACCGGATCGTGGATCTGTTGACGGCGCTGGCCAACCAATCGAAGGTCGCCATCGACAACGCCCGACTCTTCCAGAAGGTTCAAAGCCAGCGGATCGAGCTGGAGCGCGTCTCGCAGAACCTGGATCGGCTCTATCAGCTTTCCACCGCGATGCAGGAGCCGCTCTCGCTGAGGGATCAGCTCCGTCGGGTCCTGGAAGCGGCGAGCGAGATCGGGATCATCGACCGACTCTACGTGTGGGCGGTCAGCCCGGAGAACGACCGACTGGTGAACCTGGCGGGCGCCGGATTCTCCGAAGAAGAGTGGTGGGACTTCGAGGGCGCCGAGATCCCGCTGACCGAGGCCGGCGCCATGTACAAGGCCTATCAGGAGGGGCACCCCCTCGTCTTCGACGACGAGCACCCCTTGCCGCCGGCCTTGCGGCTCAGGCCACCGTACTCGAGACTGAAGGCCATCCAGACTCGAAGCTTCCTCGTGATCCCCATGATCGCGCGAGGAACGACGGTCGGAATCCTCGCCGGGGACAACAAGCCGAGTGGCCGGCCGATCGGCCCGGATACCGTCGGGCTGCTGCACACCTTCGCGGCCCACGCGGCGGTGGCGATCGCCAACGCGCGGCTGTTCCAGGCCATCGAGTCCGCCACCCGCGCCAAGTCGCAATTTCTCGCCAACATGAGCCATGAGCTGCGGACTCCCCTGAATGCCATCCTCGGTTACACGGAGCTGATCATCGACCGAGTCTACGGGGAGGTGCCGTCGAAGATCCGGGACGTGCTCGGGCGTGTCGAGAAGAGTGGCCGCCACCTCCTGGGCCTGATCAACGACGTGCTCGATCTGTCGAAGATCGAGGCGGGGCAATTTACTCTGAGCCTTGCCGACTACTCGGTCCGGGACATCGTCCAGACGGCCGTCACCGCGGTCGAGGGCTTGGCGGCGGACAAGAAGCTCGCGCTGGTCACCGCCGTCCCGCCGGACTTGCCGGTGGCGCGGGGCGACGAGCGGCGGCTCACTCAAGTGCTGCTCAACCTGGTGGGCAACGCGATCAAGTTCACCGACGCCGGTCAGGTCGCCATCACGGTGGCGGCGGCCGATGGCTCGTTGACGTTCTCGGTCGCGGACACCGGACCCGGGATCGCGCCCGAGGACCAGCGGCGGATCTTCGACGAGTTCCAGCAGGCGGACACCTCGAACACCCGAAGCAAAGGCGGGACCGGCCTCGGCCTCGCGATCGCGCGACGGATCATCCAGATGCACGGCGGCAATCTCTGGGTGGAATCGGCGCCCGGAGCGGGAGCCACGTTCCATTTCACGGTCCCGATCCGGCCTCCGGCGCCGGCGGCGCTGACGTAGGCCCGACCTCCATGAGCCGGCGGATCCTGGTGATCGACGATCACGAAGACAACCGACACATCCTTCGCGATCTGCTCGAGAACGCGAGCTACGAGGTGATCGAGGCGACGACGGGTGAAGAGGGGGTAGCACTGGCGGAGGCACAGGTGCCCGACCTGATCCTGATGGACATTCAGCTGCCCGACATCGACGGATACGAGGCCACCCGTCGCATCAGGTCGATGCCCGCGGTCCGGCTCGTCCCGGTGATCGCGGTCACGTCCTACGCACTGAGCGGGGATGACGTCAAGGCGCTCCGGGCCGGCTGCGATGCGTACGTCACCAAGCCATTCAGTCCCCGCGCGCTCCTCGCAAAGGTCAAAGAATATCTGGAGCCGGCGACCGCCTAGCGGGTCATGAATACCCCTCCCCTGATCCTGGTCGCCGACGATGACCCGATGAATGTCGACATCGTCCAGACTCGCCTCGCCGCGCACGGATACGAGGTCGTGACCGCGGCAGACGGCCATGAGGCGCTCGGAGCGGCGAGGGCCAGCCGTCCGGACCTCATTCTGCTCGACATCATGATGCCGAAGATGGACGGGATCGAGGTGTGCCAGCGGTTGAAGCAGGATCCCGCCCTGTCCTTTACGCCGATCATCATGGTGACCGCCCGCGCCGAATCCAAGGACGTCGTCGCGGCGCTGGAGGCGGGCGGGGACGAGTACCTGACGAAGCCCGTGGACCACGCCGCCCTGATCGCACGGGTCAAGTCCATGCTGCGCATCAAGTCCCTCCACGACACGGTTCAGGAGCAAACGCGACGGCTCGAGGGCCAGGCGGGCGAGCTGGCCGACTGGAACCACCAGCTGGAGCGTCGGGTGGCGGAGCAGCTCACGGAGCTGGACCGCGTCCGCCGCCTCAAGCGCTTCTTCTCGCCGCAACTCGCCGAACTGATCGTGGCGGGCGGCGCCGAGGATCCTCTCAAGACGCACCGGCGCGAGGTGACGGTGGTATTCATCGATCTCCGAGGGTTCACCGCCTTCGCCGAGACGGCCGAGCCGGAAGAAGTGATGGGGGTGCTCCGCGAGTACCACGCGGAAATGGGCCAGCTCATCCTCGAGCACGAAGGCACCCTCGAGCGCTTCACGGGTGACGGGATGGTGATCTTCTTCAACGATCCAGTGGAGATCCTCAACCCGGCCGAGCGCGCGATCCGCATGGCGATCGCCATGCGCGAGCGGGTCACCCAGCTCACCAGCAGCTGGCGCAAGCGCGGCTGGGACCTCGGCCTGGGCGTCGGCATCGCGCAAGGCTACGCCACGATCGGCGCCATCGGCTTCGAGGGACGCTGGGACTACGGCGCCATCGGGACGGTCACGAACCTCGCGGCCCGCCTCTGCGGTGAGGCCACGAGTGGCCAGATCCTGATCTCAGCCCGGCTGGCCGCGACGGTCGAAGACCTGATCGAGGCCGAGGCGATCGGCCCGCTGCCGCTCAAGGGCCTCGCTCGACCAATGCTGACCTGGAGCGTGCTCGGCCTGAAATCGCCAGCTGGCGATTAGGGACGAGAACGTTACCGGCGAACGGTCAGGCCTTCGAGGTCCAGCTCGGGCATGCGGCCCGACATGAGATCCGCGACGATGCGGCTGCTGCCGCAGGCCATCGTCCAGCCCATGTGGCCGTGGCCGCAGTTGAAGAACAGGTTGCGGTAGCGGCCGAGGCCGAGGATCGGCGCGCCCTCCGGCGTCATCGGGCGCAGGCAGGCCCGGTACTCGCCGCGATCGTAGTCGACGGCGTCGGGGAACAGGTCGCGGGCGAGCCGCAGGATGTTGTTGAAGTCGCGTGGCGTCCACCCCCAGTCGTAGCCCGTGAACTCGGCGGTCGAGGTCAGGCGCAGGCGGTCGCCGAAGCGTGACCAGCCGACCAGCCACTGCTCGTCCACGCCGGGCACCGTCGGCGCCAGGCCGCCCGCCTTCAGGCGGAACGTGGCGGAGTAGCCCTTGGCCGGGTAGATGGGCAGGCTCACTGAGGCGGTGCGCGCGAGGGCCGGGCTGCCCACGCCGAGGGCCAGCACGTAGCTGTCCGCGGTGAGGAGCCCGTCGCCGGTCACGACGGCCTCGATGCGATCGCCGCCAGTCCGAAGGGCGCTGACGCGACAGCCGAGCTTCACGGTGACACCCAGGCGATCGCGGCAGAGCGCGCCGAGGGTCTCGGTGAACAGGCGCGAGTCGCCGCTCGAATCGCCCAGGTCGCGGACGGCGCCCGCGACCTTGCCGGTGACCGGCTCGAAGACCGGATCGAGCCGCGCCAGCCCCTTGGCGTCGAGGATCTCCTGCCGCTGACCATGCTCGGCCATCAGCGCCATCTTCTTGACGCCGGCCTCGAGCAGCGCCGGATCGCGATAGAGATAGAGCGCGCCCTGGCTGATCGCGTGGTATTCGATGCCCTCGGCGCGCACCAGCTCGGTCATCACCCGCTGGCTGTACTGGCAGAGGCGCAGCTTGACCAGCGTGTTGCGCCGGGCGCGGGCCGGCGTGCACTCGCGCAGGAAGCGCAACCCCCAGGCATAGAGCTGAGGGTCACCGCCGAGCCGCACCCGGATCGCCGTCTCCTCGCCCCGCAGCGAGCGGAGCAGCATCCCGGGCGCCTTGGGCGAGGCCCAGGCGAAGGCGTGGCCGGGGGCGATGATGCCCGCGTTGCCGGCGCTGGCCTCCTGGCCGAGCCCGTCCTTCTCCTCGAGCAGGGTCACCTCGTGCCCGGCCTTGGCCAGGAAGTAGGCCGTGGTCACTCCCACCACGCCGCCGCCGAGGACGAGGGTCTTCATGCCGGCTCAACCCTATCGCATCTCTGCCCGGCGATGGCAAGGGTCGCGGTGGTGGGGATGACCGAGCCGGCGCCCTTGACGCCGTCGCCGCCGGCGCGGTATGTGTCGATCGGACCGCGACTCCCGAGGGTCGCTCACCGCAAGGAGGCGTCGATGCATGGGCTCATGCTGGCTACCGGACTCGTCTTGTCTGCCGTGATCACGCTGGCCGGCGGCGCGCACGCCGCCACGTTCGTCTACGTCTCCAATGCCGAGGACGGCAACATCGGCGTCTACACCCTCGCGTCCAACGGCTCGCTCCAGCCCGGCGCCCGCGTCGAGGCCGGAAAGCCCGTGATGCCGATGAGCGTCAGCCCGGACAAGCGGTTCCTCTATGCGGCGATTCGCTCGAAGCCCTTCACGGTCATCACCTATGCCATCGACCCCGGCACCGGCGCGCTCAAGCGGCTCTCCACCGGGCCGCTCGCGGAGAGCTTCCCGTACATCCGGATCGACAAGACCGGCCGCTATCTGTTGGGGGCGTCCTACGGTGGCCATCTGGTGAGCGTCAACCCGGTGGGCGCCGACGGCAAGGTATCCGCGCCGATCCAGGTGATCCCGACCGCCCGGAACGCTCACGCCATCATCACCGACCAGACCAACCGGTACGTCTTCGTGCCCCACCTCGGTACGGATCAGGTGTTTCAGTTCCGCCTGGACGCCCAGACCGGCATGCTGACCGCGAGCACTCCCCCGCTGGTGCAGCTCAAGGCGGGAACCGGTCCCCGTCACATCGTCATGTCGCCCGACAACAAATTCGCGTATCTGCTGAACGAGCTGACCGCGACGGTGACGACGCTCTCTCTCGACGCGAACACCGGACTGCTGACCGAGGTGAGCTCCGCCTCCGCGCTGCCACCCGACACCAAGCTCGCACCGGGCGCGCCGCGTGGCGCGGTGGGAGCGTCGGGTCAGCCGACGCGCGACACGTCGAACGACATCTGGGCCTCCGATCTCCACGTCACCCCGGACGGCCGGTGGCTCTACGCCGCCGAGCGGACCAGCAGCTCGATCGGCGCCTTCCGCGTCGATACGGCCACCGGCACCCTCACCTACCTGTCGAGCACGCCGACGGAGAAACAGCCGCGTGGATTCCGCATCGATCCCAAGGGGCGCCACATGGTGGTGAGCGGCGAGAAGTCGGACACGATCTCGGTCTACGAGATCGACCCGACGAGCGGCGGGCTGACGCGGCTCCACCAGTATCCGACCGGCAAAGGGTCGAACTGGGTCGAGATCGTCAGCTTCGACTGACGCGGGTCTGGCGAAGTCGGTGTGATCCGTGTTCGGGCGCCAGGTGGAGGCGCGAGTCGCTCGGCCTCAGACGCCGAAGCCAGTGAATGCGTCAGGAGTCTGGGCTGGGTGCGATCCGCGCGGCCGCGCGATACGGCCTTCCCACCGCTGACATCGAGCAAATGCTTGCCCAGATCGCCCGCGGTTACGAAGACTGTGGCCGAGCGTGATCTTCGTCGACTCCAACATCTCGATGTACCTCGTCGGCGGCGCGCGCGCGCGGAAGGTTGACGCCGAGAGGGTGCTCGACGGCCAGCACTTGGCGGGCGAGGCGCCAAACTCGCCCGCGCGCGGGAGGCTCCCCGCGCTCGGGCCGCTCAGCGGGCCCGCAGCGTGGCGGCCATGCCGTCGAGGAGCGCCTCCTCCTCGTTGGAGACGCCGCCCAGGCCGACCAGGCGCGAGAGTCCGCCCGACGCGGCGGCGACCTGGCGGGACGCGTCCACGATCCGCCGGATGCGGTCCGCACGCTCGTCGGGTGTCAGGAGCGACAGCCCGCTCTTGATCGCCTCGATCGCCGCGGCGAACAGCGCATCGGCGGGGCGCTTGACGAGCCACGCCTCGAGCTGGGCGTACGCCGGCGACGTCGGCTCGACGCCGCGCTCCTTGGCCAGGCGCAGGACCGTCCCGCGCTCCCGGTCGGTGACCGCGCCCTCGGCCCAGGCGACCTGCACCAGCGGCGCGAGCAGGAACGCGGGGCCGGTGTCGACGGTTACGCCGAGCGCAATGATGCGCTCGATCAGCTCGGGCTTGTCGATCTGGAGCTTCATCGCGAGGGCCTCGGCGATCTCCTCGAGCCGCCCGCGCTCCCGCAGCTTCGCGATGAGCTTGGCCTCGTGCTTTCTGAAGTACTCCTCCTCGAACGAGCGCCCCCGTTCCTTGAAGATGTCGTCGCTCATCGTCTCCTCTCTGTCTGGCGATGCTCCGTGAGGATCGGGCCACGGCGCGAGCGCGCCGTCGGCCGTCGGCCCACGTGTGGTCCGGATGTCCCGGCGGCCGTCGCCATTATAGCCGGTGCGTGCCAACCGTGATCGACGAAGCCGTTGACAGCGGTCGCGTTGGCTTCCTACCATACGGGGCCGCATCCCGTGGGGACCTCGAGCTCGCCAGGAGGATCGACATGACGCCACGTCTCTTCGTCGCGCTCGCGGCCGCCGTGCTGCTCTGCACGACGCCCGCGCTCGCCCAGGACAAGCTCCCGCCGCTCCGCACCGGAGTCGACGGCACCTTCGCGCCCCACGCCATGCCCAAGCTGGGCGGCGGGGTCGAAGGCTTCCAGATCGATCTCTTCACCGAGGTCGCGCGCCGCATGAAGCGCGAGATCACCATCGACGCGGTGAGCTTCTCCACCCTGATCCCGGGCATGCAGGCCGGCCGCTACGACTTCATCGCCGCGCCGACCACCGTGACCCGTGAGCGCGCCGAGAACATGCTGTTCACCGCGGGCTACCTCTGGACCGCCTACCAGTTCGGCATCAAGAAGGGCTCCCCGCCGATCACGGGCTGGGCCGACCTCAAGGGCAAGTCGGTGGCGGTGAACAAGGGCACGCCCTACGAGACGATGTCCAAGGCCAAGGCCTCCGAGATCGGCTTCACGGTCCAGGTCTACGACACCCAGCCCGACGCGACCCAGGCGGTGCTCTCGGGCCGCGCCTACGCCACCCTCGGCGGCAACACCACCATCGTCTACGCCGCGTCCAAGAACCCCCAGTTCGTGGCCGACCTCGAGCTCAAGGACACGCGCGCCCACTGGGCCGCGCCGGTGCCCAAGAGCAATCCGAAGCTGCGCACCGAGCTGCAGGACGCGCTCGACTGCATGAAGAAGGACGGCACCATCGCGCGGATGTCCGAGAAGTGGTTCGGCCGCAAGCCGCCGCCCGACGGCCTGGAGGTGGTGATCACCCCCGGGTACGGCGTGCCGGGCATGCCGGGCTACGACCCGACGCCCCACGAGCTCCATTGCAACTGACGCCTCCGAGGAGATGAACGGGCCGATCGTCGACGCCCGCGGGCTCCACAAGCATTTCGGGGCCCTGCACGTGCTCCGGGGAGTCGACCTGACGGTGGCCGCGCGCGAGCTGGTCTTCGTGATCGGCCCGTCCGGCTCGGGCAAGTCGACGCTCCTGCGCTGCCTGAATCGGCTGGAGGAGCCGTCCGCCGGCCGCGTGGTGGTGGACGGCATCGACATGCTCGACCCGCGGACGGACATCAACCACGCCCGTCAGCGCATCGGCATGGTCTTCCAATCGTTCAACCTGTATCCGCACATGACCGCGCTCGGCAACGTGACCCTCGCGCTCCGGAAGGTCGCCGGCAAGTCGCGGGCCGAGGCCGACGCGCTCGGGCGGGCGGCGCTTCAGCGCGTCGGCCTGGCGGATCGAGCCGGCCACACCCCGGGGCAGCTCTCCGGCGGCCAGCAGCAGCGCGTGGCCATCGCGCGTGCCATCGCGCTCGAGCCGCGGGTGATGCTCTTCGACGAGCCGACCAGCGCGCTCGATCCGGAGCTGGTCGGCTCGGTGCTGGAGGTCATGCGATCGCTGCGGGAGAGCGGCATGACCATGATCGTGGTCAGCCACGAGATGGGCTTCGCCCGCAACGCGGCCGACCGGGTGCTGTTCATGGACGCGGGCGCGATCGTGGAGGAGGGACCGCCCGCGGTGATCTTCGAGCGCCCGGCGCAAGAGCGCACGCGCGCGTTCATCGGCCAGATCCAGCGGCACTGAGCGGCCGTGTCGGGCTGGGAGCGCTTCGTCGAGACGTTCTTCAACACCCGCGTCATGCATCGATACCTGCCGGACATCCTGTCCGGCGTGGTGGTCACGATCGAGCTGGCCGCCCTGGTGGTGGTGACCGGCATCGCGGCCGGTCTGGCGCTGGCGCTGCTGCGGAGCCTCGGCATCCGGCCGCTCACCTGGCTGATCGTGGGGATCGTGGACGTGTTCCGCTCGCTGCCGCCGCTGGTCGTGATCGTGCTGATCTACTTCGGCCTGCCCAGCATCAACGTCTCGCCGTCCGGCTTCGTCTCCACCTGGCTGTCGCTCGCCCTCGTGCTGATGGCCTTCTCGGAGGAGATCTTCTGGGCCGGCATCACCTCGGTGGCGAAGGGCCAGTGGGAGGCGGCGCGGTCCACCGGGCTCTCGTTCGGCCAGACCCTCCTGCACGTCGTGCTCCCGCAGGCGGTCCGGCTGACGATCCCGCCGCTCACCAACCGGACCATCGCCATCACCAAGGGCACCGCCCTCGGCACCGTGGTCGCGGTCACCGAGATCCTGGGGCAGGCCAGCTCGGCGATGTCCAACTCCTACAATCCCTCGCCGCTCATGATGGGCGCCGCGGCCTACGTGGTGCTGTTCTTCCCGGTCGTGGTATTGGGGCGCTTCATCGAGACCCGGTTTGCATGGAAGCGCTGATCCAGACCTTCCTGAACCCGGAGATCATCGCCGCCTCCTGGCCGATCGTCCTGGCCGGGCTGCGGAACACCGTGCTGCTCTCGCTGCTGGTGGTGCCGCTGGGCCTCCTCGGCGGGCTGATCCTGGCGCTGCTGGCCAGCGTGAAGAATCCGCTGGTGCGCTGGCCGCTGATGGCGTGGGTCGATTTCTTCCGCGCCTTCCCGCCCCTGGTGCTGCTGATCCTGCTCTTCGCCGGGTTGCCGTTCGTCGGGCTCGAGCTGGGCGGCTTCGTCTGCGTCGCCATCGCGTTCTTCCTGAATACCGGCGCGTACTACGGCGAGATCCTGCGCGCGGGCATCGACTCGGTGCCGGGCGGACAGATCGAGGCCGCACGCTCCACCGGCCTCTCGCGCCTGCAGGCCATGACCTACGTGGTACTGCCGCAGGCGGTGCGGAACGTGCTGCCGGACCTGCTCTCCAACACGCTCGAGGTGGTGAAGCTCACCGCGCTCGGCAGCGTGGTGGCGGTGCCCGAGCTGCTCTACCAGGCGCGGCAGGCGCAGAGCCTCACCTACAGCCCGACGCCCATCGTGGTGGCCGCGCTGATCTATTTCGTGCTGCTGTGGCCGGTGGTGCGGCTGCTGAGCCGCTTGGAGAACCGCGCGCTGGCCGGGCGCTAATTCCTTGAAGCGGGCCGCCCCCTCACCCTGCCCTCTCCCCCTCGCGGGGGAGAGGGATCGACGATCGGTCGGGGTGAGGGTGGGCTAGTCGAACGTGAGCACGGTGCGCGCGACCTCGCCGGCCTTCATGGCCCGGAAGGCTTCGTTCAGGTCGTCGAGGCGGCCCCGGCGCGTGACCATCTCGTCGAGCAGCAGCCGCCCCTGCCGGTAGAAGTCGAGATAGCGCGGGATGTCGATGCGGAACCGGTTGCCGCCCATGCGGGAGGTCTGCACGCGGCACTCGGGGCGGATGGCCATCCACGGGAACTCGATCTTCGCGTCGGGCGGCAGCACGCCGACGATGGTGGCGGTGCCCCGGACGGCCAGGCTCTCGATGGCCTGACGCACCAGCGTCGCGTTGCCGACCGCTTCGAAGGCGTGGTCGACGCCGGCGCCGCCAGTGAGCGCGCGCACTGCGGCCACCGGGTCGTCGTTGGCGGTGTTCACGGTGTCGGTGGCGCCGACCCGCCGGGCCATCTCGAGCTTGCCGTCGAAGCGGTCGAGGGCGATGATCCGGCGCGCCCCGCCGATGCGGGCGCCCTGCACGATCGACAGCCCCACCCCGCCGCAGCCGAAGACCGCGACGGTCTGGCCGGCCTCGAGCCCCGCGCTGCGCAGCGCCGCGCCGACGCCGGTCAGCACGCCACAGCCCACCAGGGCCGCGCGATCGAGCGGCAGATCGTCGTCGATCTTCACCACCGAGTTCTCGTGCAGCAGCATGCGCTCCGCATAGCTGCCGATGCCGGCGAAGGACGGAATGCCCTGCCCCTTCTTCGACAGGCGGGGCGGCGAGGCCTCGGGCCGCGCCACCGCGCCCGCGGTGCAGACGTTCGGGTGCCCGCTCAAGCACTGCGCGCAGCTGCCGCAGAAGCCGGAGAGGCAGGCCACCACGTGGTCGCCGGGCCGCAGCGTGGTCACCTGGTCGCCGACCGCCTCGACGATGCCCGCGCCCTCGTGGCCGAGCACGATCCCCCGATCGAGGGGGAACCGCCCGTCGCCGTCCACCACGTGCAGATCGCTGTGGCACACCCCGGTGGCCACCGTGCGGACCAGGACCTCGCGGGCGAGCGGCCGGTCGACGTCGATCGACTCGATGCCGACCGGCACGTGCGTGGCGCGGCAGACCGCGGCCCGGATCTCCATCGCTTCAGTCGTCCAGCAGCGCGATGACCCGCGCCGGGGCCGACTCCGTCTTCCACTTGGCGGGCAGCGCCACCACCTTGGCCTTCGACGGGATCTGGTCCAGGTTGGTGAGGTTCTCGATCTGGTAGACGATCTTGGGCAGGATCGTGCGGTGCACCGGCATCGAGCTTTGGAGAATCTCGCCCGCCTTCTCGTAGCCGATGCCGGCGCCCTTCTCCTCCTGCGCGAAGTCGTAGCCCAGCACCTTCGGCTGCTTGGCCACCAGCCACTCGGCCGACTCCCGGGTGAGGCACGGCGACTCGTCCCACCACTTCGGGTCCGTGGTGACGTGCCCCTTGGGCCAGTCGGTGCGCAGGAAGATGGTGGCCCCGGGCGTGATGCGAATGCCCTGCTCTTCCAGGGCGCGCTCGGCGCGCTCCAGATCGCTCGGGGTGATGCGCTCGTTCGCGTGGCCCTTGAACGTCAGGTCCATCACGATAGCCTCGCCGATCATCGCCTCCAGCGGCAGGTGCTCGATGCCGGGCATGTCACGGAAGAAGTGGTGCGGGGTGTCGATGTGGGTGCCGGCGTGCACCGTCATCTCCACCACGTTGGAGACGAAGCCCTTCTCCTCCCACGTAACGATCGGCTTCAGCTTGAAGTAGTACTCGTCCTTCGCGAACGGCGCCGAGTCGCACTCCTCGACGGTCATGCTCAGGTCCACGATCCGCATGCGGGGCCCCCTCCCTGGAGTCCGCGGCCTCCCGCCACCGTGTCCGGCTGCGAGGGCCGCCACACCCGCGCATTGTAGCGCGTGGAGCGCGACCGCGTTTGCGGACATCGGGCGCGAGCCCGACAATGGGTCACCCGCGCCCAACCCACGCTCGAAGGAGGCACCACCTGGCCACGCTCCAGAAGTACCGCGCCCCCGGCGTCTACGACACGCCCAGCTACAGCCAGGCGATCAAGGTCACCGGCGCCCAGACGATCCTGTTCCTCGCCGGCCAGGTGCCCTACGCGCGCGACGGCACCGTGAACCACATCGGCGACTTCATGGGCCAGGCCCGCCAGGTGTTCGGTGCGGTCCGGACGGATCGGGTGATCGAGTGAATCTGGCGACGAGTTCTCCCGACCGCCCCCGAGAACGCCGACGGTATCGTCGAACTCATATCAGGTGGCCCGTGCTCGTTCAAGAAGGGACGCGTCGGCACGTGTGTCGGACGGTAGATATCTGCACGCATGGGGCGAAAGTCGCTCCCCGGATCTGGCTGGAGAGTGGCACCGAGGTTCGGCTAGAGTTCGCCCCGCCGGACGAAGCGCCGTTTCAGGTTGGGGCGTTGGTGTGGCGAGCTGATGACGATGGATTGGCCTTTTTCTTTACTCAGAACGTCGACCATCCGGTCCTCCGCAGTGCCTAGTGTGCGAACGCCACGCGAGCCGAATGAGCGCGTCCAAAGCCACGTGTCGCTGGCTCGTCACGTCACCCCTCGGCGGTGTGCGGACGCTACGTCCGGGAGGCGGCCCCTTGTGTCGCGGGAGCCGGCGGCCCTTCCCCAGGAGGCCAGGCCAGATCATCCCCCCGGCCGTCACGACGCTTGCCAATCCCTTGCCGCTCCACTTCCCGGAGTGCGCTACCCGGCCACGCTGGTCAGGATGAGGCGGCCCCGGGGGTCTAGAGGACACATGCTGGAGGTCGCAAAACTCTTGAGCTGCGGCGCCCCGCTGATAGACTGGTCGTGTGGTCACGGGAGACTCCTCTTTGCTCTTTTGTCAGCGAAAGGACAAGCTGCCGATGACGAATACGATCGCGATCACCGCTTTGGCCCTCGCGTTGATAGGCCTTTTCCCCGTCATCTCGCACGCGGTCTCGATCAGCAACATCACAACGATCTCCCAGAGCAACGATTGTCGTGAATGCGGAGGCGTTCAGCAGACGAACCTATCGGTGATCATCCAACACATCGTACTCGCCGCATTCTGGTTTGTTCCCGCCAACAGTTTTCTTGTTCAAGAACTCAGCGATCTCGCCAGAATCGACCAGAGCAACTTCTGCTTCGCGTGTGGTGGAGTCGGACAGAGCAACTCAACGACCGTTATACAGAATATTGATTCGCCTGCATTCATTCCCAGCCCCGACACCCTGCCGACGATTCCAGGATTTTCTTCCACCGAAATCGTCAACCTTGTGACCGCTGCACAAAGCAACCTCTGTGAAGAGTGTCTGGGAAGTGATCAATTGAACGTCATATCGATTACGCAAGACATCTCGTTGCTTGGCCCACTCGTGTTGAAGTCCGATGGTACTCCTGCTGGGATTCCTCTCAGCGTGTTAGCTAACCTTGCCGTGATCGACCAGACTAACTTCTGTTCCGTCTGTGACGGAGTTAGACAGAGCAACGTAGCGTTGGTTGTTCAAGAGATCGCGCCGGTGCCAGAACCAGGCACCGTGCTCCTCTTCGGCTCCAGCCTCACTGCCCTGCTCGCCTTTGCTCGGAGGAAGCTGAAGCACGGGTAGGCGTTTGTAGAACCGCTCGAGCCGCCGCGATCAGCGTCCCGAACTGCTGCAATGGCCGAGGGGCCATATCGACGAACTCGATCTCCACCTGCCCACCGCGGCGGCGTCGTCCGGCGACGCCAGTGGCCTCATGACTCATCCCGGCATCAGGCCACTCAGCCCCCATGTCGAAAGACTACGCGACGCGTCACCTCGAGGCTGGCCTGCGCCACATCGGAGAGCTGAGGCTGAAGCTGCCGGCCTGGATCACCAGGTCTTGTTAGCTCGACAAGCGGGAGTTACAAAGCGTTTTACCTCTCGCCTCGGGGCGACTATAGTAGGCGACCTACGAACCACGAGTCGCGTTGCACTACGCCGACAGCCCGTCCGTCCTCAGTGGACGCCTTGGAGCATAGCGTGTCTGAGGGCAGCAAGATTCGACCGCTCGTGCTGGTCGTCGACGACGACGTCGGCTTGCGCGAGTCGTTGCGGGTGATCCTGGAGAACGATTACGAGGTCCTGGAGGTGCCCGACGGCGCCGAGGCCCTCGAGGTGGTGCGTTCCTTTCAGGTCGATCTCGTTCTCCTCGACATCCGCCTCCCCGGCATGGACGGCATCGCGGTGCTGGAGCGCCTGAAGGCGCTGGACGAGCAGGCCGAGGTCATCCTCGTCACCGCGGTGAAGGAGGTACGAAGCGCCGTCGCCGCGATGAAGCTCGGAGCCTTCGACTACCTCACCAAGCCGTTCGAGGAGGAGGAGATCCTCGCCTCGATCCGGCGCGCGCTCGAGAAGCGATCTCTCGAGCGGGAGGTCGTGTTTCTTCGATCCGAGCTGGCCCGGCGGCACAACTTCAGCGATATCGTGGGCCAGCACCCCGACATGACCAAGCTCTACCAGCTCATCGCGCAGATCGCCCGTACCACCTCGACGGTGTTGATCACCGGCGAGAGCGGCACCGGTAAAGAGCTGGTCGCCCGCGCTATCCACCGGCAGAGCCCGCGCAAGGACAAGCCCTTCGTGCCCGTGAACCTGCCCACGTTGACGGAGGCGCTGGCCGAATCCGAGCTGTTCGGGCACGAGCGCGGGGCCTTCACCGGTGCGCACCAGCGCCGGTTGGGGAAGTTCGAGCTGGCGCACGGTGGCACGCTGTTTCTGGACGAGGTGGCGGCGCTCAAGTTGGAGCTGCAGGCCAAGCTTCTGCGCGCGCTTCAGGAGCGCGAGATCGAGCGCGTGGGTGGCAGCCGGCGGATCGGGATCGACGTAAGAGTCATCGCCGCCACCAACACGGACCTGAAGAAGGCGGTGCAAGAGCAAAGGTTCCGGGAAGACCTGTACTACCGGCTCAACGTCGTCCCGGTCGCCGTGCCGCCCTTGCGCGACCGGCACAGCGACATCCCGCTTCTGGTGGACTATTTCATCCGCAAGTACAACGCGGAGCTCACCAAGCGTATCGAGGGCGTGTCGGCGGATGCCCTGGCCGCGCTCGAGGAGTATCCCTGGCCGGGGAACGTTCGCGAGCTGCAGAACGTCATCGAGCGGTCGGTCGCCCTGGTCGAGGGGCCGTGGATCAAGATGGAAAACCTGCCCGTCGACCTGATGCTGCCGGGCCCCGCCCGCCGGGCCCGGCAGCCCGAGACCCTGCCCCTGAAGCAGGCCTGCGAGCAGTTCGAGCGGCACATCGTGCTGCGCGTGCTGTACCGGGTTCACTGGAACCAGAGCGAGGCCGCCCGCCTACTCGGCCTGCACCGCAACACCCTCAAGATGAAGCTCGCGAAGTGGCGGCTGCACTCGCCGGAATCCGACGAGTGAGCCGTGCAGCGGGATCATGGCAGGTTGGACAGATCCCTGTGCAGGATGCGCAAGCCCTGATCTAACCAAGGGTTTCGTTCTCCGGAACCTCCGCCGGCGCCTGCGTGCTGTCCATGTCCCGGATCTTCCGCCCCGCGTGGAGGCCGAGAACACGTTGAGATCCGGCAGCTTCCCGCGTGGGCCGGCGTGGCCTGGCAATTGCCTACCCGCAAGGCACACAACTACCGATCACAGCCGGGATCCTCACGGGGAGGATCCCAGATCCTCAAACCTCAACGGGTGCAGGGAGGGAGCGCGATGACGAAGGTCTGGGCCGTTCTGATGCTCCTCGCGTCGTTCTTGCTGGTTGCGCCGGTGATTGAGTCGCACACGTCGGAATCGTCAACGATCTTCCAGGGCATCGGCACGGCCGAGGGCGGCGGCGGCGCCGGCTAATTACGGCTGCTCCGAGGGGCCTTGAGACCTAACTCTTACAAGGCGAGGACAAAGGGGGGCGTATGCCCCCCTTTGCTCCTGCTCGTCATCCTCGCCAGCATCCTAGGCGTCCCCGCCCTGGTGGCCTTCGGTCAGGGCCGTGCGAAGCCGACTACGCCGGCGGTGGACGGCGGCGTCTATCGACGACCGCTCGGCAGCGATCCGGCCACGCTGGATCCCGCTCGCATAAGCGACGTCTTCGGGCTCTCGGTCTCCCAGCAGCTGTTCGACGGTCTCGTGCAGTTCGACCAGACGCTCACGATCGCGCCGGCGCTCGCCCAGTTCTGGAAGGCCTCGCGCGATGGGCTCGTGTGGACCTTCACGCTCCGCAAGGGTATCAAGTTCCACCACGGACGCGAGGTGACGGCCGACGACGTCGTGTACTCCCTCACCCGCATCCTGGATCCCAAGGTGAAGTCGGGCAGCGCCGATCTGTTCCGCAGCATCCGGGGTGCGGGAGAGTTCCGGGACGGCAGCGCGAAGGAGGTGTCCGGGCTGACTGCCGTAGACCGTTACACGGTGCAGGTCGTCTTGAACGAGGCGCTGGCCCCGTTCGTCTCGATGCTGGCGGTCGGTCACGCCAAGATCGTGCCGAAGGAACTGGTGGAACAACAGGGCGATTCGTTTGGCACGCATCCGATCGGCACCGGGCCGTTCAAGTTCGTGCGCTGGGAGCCCGGCCAGGAGATCGTGCTCGTCGCCAACTCCGAGTACTTCGAGGGCGCGCCCCGGCTTTCTCGCCTGGTGTACCGGATCTTCCGCGGCGAAGAGTTCGATGCCATGTACGAGCAGTTCAAGCGTGGCAACCTCGAGGACACCCCCATCCCGACCCAGGAATATCGCCGCGTCGTGACCTCAGGCGACTACATCCGCGTGAAGCGGCCGATGTTTAGCGTGCGGTTCTACGGCTTCAACATGCGGAGCAAGCCCCTGGATGACCGACGGGTGCGCCAGGCCATCATCCACGCCATTGACCGCGAGGCGCTGGTCGCCGAAGTGTATCTGAACCGCTACGCCCTGGCCCGCGGCATCCTCCCGCCGGGCATGATGGCGTTCGACCCCAGGCTCACCGGCTACCCCTACGATCCGTCCAAGGCGCGGGAGCTGCTGGCCCAGGCCGGCTACCCCGGTGGTCGCGGCCTGCCTCCCATCCATATCTGGTCAAGCGTGAAGCTCGAGCGGCTCGTCGATGAGCACGAACACATCAGGAACTACCTCGCGGCCGTCGGCATTCCGGCCGAGTTCCACTACCTGACGAACTGGCCGACATTCTCCGCCAGCCTCGGACAGGGACAGTTCCCGTTGTTTCTCTATGCGTGGTTCGCGGACGTGCCGCACCCGGACAACTTCTTGTTCAAGTTGTTCTACTCGCGAAGCCCGCGCAATTTCACGGGCTATGCCAGCCGCGCAGTCGACGATCTCCTCGTGCAGGCCAAGCATGAGAAAGATCTAAGGCGGCAGATGGAGATTTACCGCGAGGTGGAGCGGCTCGTGTTGGACGATGCGCCAATCATGCCGATCTGGCACTACACCTACGAACGCCTCTTCCAGCCCTACGTCCGCAGCGTCGAGGTGAACGGGTTGGGCGATCCATACATCCCCCTGAAGAAGATCTGGCTCGACGGCCGCGGCGGGCGGACACCCCACGACGCCGGGCCGCGACCGTGACGTGCGCGTGACCCCGGCGAGACTCCGTTTCATGTCGCTGCAAGCCAAGTTCTTGCTCGGGATGGTCCTGATACTGCTCCTCGTCATGGCCGCGGTCATTGCCGTCGTCGAGCATCGCCAGCACGCGGCTATCATCAAGGAGGTCGAGCAGCGCGGCGAGGTGATCGCTCGAAACCTCGCCGCGATCTCGCGTCCGTCCCTGCTCCTGTACAACTTCACCGAGCTCGAGCAGAACGTGGCGCGTGTGTCCGGACAGGCGGACGTGGTGTACGCCATCGTCCTGGACGCGGAAGGCCGCGTCGCGACCCATAGCCTGTACCCCGAATTGACCGGGCTGCTCTTGCCCGATGCCGTCGCGCAGCGAGCCGCGAAGACCGATTCCTTCTTGGTCCAGGACGCCGTCCTGCCTGACACGCGCGAAGCGATTTACGACCTCGTCGTACCGGTGATCATCGACGGCCAGCGGTGGGGGGCGGTCCGCGTCGGCCTGTCCAAGCGCCGGATGGAGGCCGAGATCCTAAAGACGCGCCTGGAGCTGGGCGCGCTCACCCTCGCGACGCTGATACTGGGCTGCGCGATCGCCGGGCTCGTCGCGCGACGTATCGCTGGACCGGTGCGCGCGCTCGCGGCCGGCGTGGCGGCGATCTCCCGGGGCGAACTGAATCAGCAGATCACGCCCTCGAGCACGGACGAGATCGGTCAGCTGGCCATCGCATTCAATCACATGGCCGGCCAGCTCCTGCATCAGCGAACGGCGCTCGAGACGGCGCATGCCGATCTGCGAACCAACTTCGAGGAGCTGGCCGACGTCAAAAGTTACACGGACAGCATCCTGGAGTCCCTGACCAGCGGCATCATCACTCTCGACCTGGATGGTCGTGTGGTGACGATGAACCCCGCGGCCGCGATGCTCACCGGGCTCTTCGGCCGCGAAGCGGTGGGACGCTACTGCACGGAGGTACTCGCCCATAGTCCCGAGGTCGTGGAGATCCTCATGGAAAGCCTGGCCCGCCGAGCGGCAGTCCCCAGCGCGTCGCTGACACTGCGGCGGCGCAACGGAAGCACCCTGCCGATCGAGCTGAGCACGGCATCCCTCGGCGGCGCCGACGGCAAGGAACTCGGCATCGTGGGCGTCTTCAAGGACCTGACGGTGGTGCACGAGCTGGAAGCGCAGCTTCGGCGCTCGGATCGTCTTGCGGCCCTGGGCACGATGGCGGCAGGGCTGGCTCACGAGATCAAGAACCCCCTCACCTCCTTGCGTACGTTCACGCGGCTCGTCTTCCGTCGCTCCGACGACGAGGGCTTCCGGCAGACGTTCGAACGGGTCGTGCCCCGAGAGCTAGAGCGCGTCAACCGGATCGTAGACCGGCTGCTGGAGCTCGCGCGCCCTGGCCGTCTGCGCCTGACGCCCGTACAGCTGCCGACGCTCCTAGAGCGGGTCCTGGAGTTGTACGTGAATCAGATCGAGGCCAAGGAGATCGTCGTGCTCCGCGAGTACACCCCGGACCTTCCGGCCATTCAGGGGGATTCCGAGCATCTGTATCGCGCATTCCTCAACCTGGTGGCGAACGCGGTGGAGTCGATGGGTGCTCACGGGCGGCTAACCTTACGGACCGGCTGGGCCGAGGAGCGGCAATGGCCATCGTTGTCGTCGCGCGTGCCCAGACCCGGCGTGAAGCTCGAAATTGCGGACTCCGGAACCGGCATCTCACCGGCCGCGACCGACAAGATCTTCAACCCCTTCTTCACGACGAAGGACGGCGGAACCGGCCTGGGCTTGGCCCTCGTCCACAAGATCATCGAGGATCACGAGGGCAGCATCACGTTTCGCAGCTCACCCGGCCAGGGGACGACCTTCACGGTCTTATTGCCCGTGCTCGACGACCGCTCCGCCGAGCGAAGGGAATGAACGCGACATCCATCATCATGGAAGAGCTGACCCACAATCTCGTTCGGAGGGTCGCGCGAGGGCCAGCCCGCCGCTGCTGGTCCCTGGGGATTACGCGTTGCGCTCATCGCTGCGAGCCGGTTCAGAGGGAGATGGTCGAGTGCTCGTAGCGGCTCGGGGAACCCATGGGTTGCGATCGGCTGAGACTGACCTCTATGTCTGGGCGGCCGGGTCTGAGCTGGAGGACAACACGTGACCGATACCGAAGCGCCGACCGATACCGAAGCGCCGAAGACGCAAACGATTTTGGTGGTCGACGACGAGGCCGACGTGCGCGCCCTGATCCGAGACGTCCTCAGCCAAGACGGCTACCGTGTCATCGAGGCGCAGGATTGCGAGCAGGCACTCGACATTCTTCGCGAGCGTGCCACACGTGGTCTCGATCTCGCGCTCGTCGACTGCGTCCTGCCCAAGCAGTCGGGCCTGGAGGTTCTGCTCCTGACGAAGCGACGCTGGCCATCGATTCCCGTCGTGATCATTACCGGATACGGCTCCGAGGAACTGGCCGTCCAGGCGCTGCGGGCGGGCGCAAGTGACTATCTCAAGAAGCCCATCGAGTTCGACACGCTGAAAGCAGCCGTTCGAGGATTGACAACTTCCGGTGGGCAAGGCGTCCGTCGCGGCGTCGCGATTGCAGCCGGCCTGGGCGACGACTTGACCGTCGTGCATCCGAATGTCCGTCGGGCCATAGTCTTCATGCGCGAACACTTCACGGAGGACATCACGCTGGATGACGTGTCGCGCGCGGCCGCCCTCAGCAAATTTCACTTTTCTCGGCTCTTTCATCAGGAAACCGGTCTTCCCCTCCACGAATATCTCCACGGGCTCCGGGTAAGTCGTGCCAAGGTCATGCTGGGAAATCCTCACGTGAGGATTACCGAAGTGGCCTATGCCATCGGATTCAACGACCTGTCCCACTTCGACAGAGTCTTCAGCCGGATCGTCGGGCAGTCGCCGAGCGAATACCGGCGATCCCTCGCACCTACCGTAAACCCTCCGCTACCCCCCAGCGCGCCGCAAGGGCGCACGGCGGCCTGAGCTCTGAGTCGCGATTGGCCCTAAGTTCCGGAAGTTCCGGTTCTCGGACTCTGGCCGCCCGCGATTCGGCTACTCCGGGATGATGCAGAGCGCGGCGGCGCTCTGACGTGCTTCGCGCACACCAGGGGGCCGCGGATCATTGGCGTAGCGTTCAGGGAAAGCGTCCGCCAAGACCGATCCCAGCCGCGCCGAGGTCCCACTGGCGGTAGACCGAGTTCACCGGGGCAAGCACGTCATCCGGGCGAGGGACACTCAGTTTGTGGGTGCCGATTGTCTCTTCGCCTGGCTTCCCGAGGACAAACACGATTCCGTCCCACTCATCGAGGAAACGCCAGACGGTCATGCGAACATTGCCCCGCGCCGGATCCGCGAGAAACACGCGGTCGTCCCAGGTCGCGCGTAAAACCGCGAAATGGTTGTAGTCGAGTGGACGAACGAAAACGATGACCGGCGCCGCGAGTTTACGGAGTTCGTTGATCGTCAGCTTGAAACCGGCGGCCTGATAGCCGAACGCTTCGGCGGCACGCTTGAGGTCGAGAAGCGAAAATCCCCGGGTTTCCTTGAGTCGCAGTTCATCGGGGGTGAGGCTGGCCACCATGACTTTCAGGATCTGCTGCTCCGAAATCGGCTCGTTGAAGTAGTAGCGCATCAGAGTGGCCAGGGCGGCCGAGCCGCACGAATAGTCCAGACGTTGCTTGACCACGTTCATGTCACGCAGCTCTACGAGACTATGCCGGGTAACCCGGTGGACCGTGCTCGAGGGGGTTGGGCCAGGCTCGGTCGAGTGGGAGACGCTTACCAGCATCAGGCTCAGGCCCAGCCCCCAACCAAGCAGTCGACCAACGTGATTCATCGGTTTGATCCGAGGCACGCGGATCGCCTTTACCTAAAAGCGGTATGGCAAGCTGAGGCCCACCACGACGTCGGGCGCGTTTTGCGAGAGTCCCACGGACACGAACGGTTCCATGAACAGATGCTTGGTGACGAGCACCGTGACGCTAAACTGCAGGCTGTAGAAGTCGCGATTCGAGCCTCGGAAGTTCTCCCCCCCATTCACCACCACGCCCCCGATCAGCTGCGTCGTCAAACTTACCCGGTCGTTGAGAGAATAGCCGATGCCGAACTGATAGGCGACGACGTCGCCGGGATCGCGCCCTCCGTCCCCGATTGACGCCAAATAGCCCACTCGACCGAAGAGGACCACGGGATCGAGCGTCTTGACCAGACCGATCGTCGCTCCGACGCCCCAGTGTCCGCTTCCGAGCAAGGAAGCCGTTGCCGTGGGCGCCCTGCCGTCGAGACTGAGACTTATGTCAGGCGTTCCCGGGCCCTCGCGCCACACCTGGAGCTTCAGCGACGCCGTGACGTCGCCCAGGCCGGAGTCTTCGCTGCGAAGCCGCGTCACCCCCACGTCGAGCTCCTGCGAAACCCATGCGAATGGCACCCGAAGGTCGAACTCCAGGTTATTCAAGAGCCCGTAGCGGGCGACCAGCGACGTTTCGGCAGCCTGCGTCGTAACCTTGCCGAAATCAGTAAAGCCAGCGACGACAAAGTCGTCCCTAGTATCGGTGCTATAGAAGGAGTCCAACTCGAGCCACAGCTCGCCCCGGCGGATCAAAACCTTCTCCTGTCGCAAGAAGACGTCCATCGCCCGGCGCGCTTCTTCCGCCTCCTCGCGGACGTCCTTTTCCTCCTTCGCGGGTTGCGCCCAGACCATCGACGGTCCTAGCACGCCACTCAGGACGGCGAGCACAACCACCCCGCTCAGGACTACTCGTGCTCTCGTCCATCCGGCCCGAGCACGTGCGGGCGACCGACGATATCGGGTCAGGTGCGGCCAGACCGTCATGGCCCGGTATCACACAGCGTGGCTGGTTTGCGCCAAACGATTCCGTGGGACCAGCCGTCACTGACCCATTGCGGCATCGTCCAGACCAATACGCGCTCCTCCGGGGCGAGTCGCACGAGAGTCGCCCGGATGAGTGGCGCTCTGGTGAGGTCGAAACGGCTCTGGGCCAGTACGCTAGCTGGGGGCCGAGCGCCGCGCCGCCGAGCCACTGTCTCTGCAAGTATCCGAAGTCGGCGTACTGGAGGGGGGAGCGGCGAGCGGGTCGGGGGCCTCCCCCATGACGTACGCTTCACCCGGCCCCCAGCCCCGACATCGATGACCGCTCCGGCGAGGACTGGTGGCGGACCTATCCCCTCGCCCGAGAAATCAGCGTCGCGGCAGGGAGAGCAATGGCCGGCCGCCATCAGCGCGGGAAGCCGCGGAGGACGCCAACCTGGCCGATGATCGCCCCGTTACTCTGCCTGACCTGTGAACAGATCGCACACACGTTGACCTGAACGATGACGCCGAGATTGACGATTGTTCCGAGACCTCCCGTGATGGAGGCGAGCTTGTCGTCGCTGAGGGCGACGAGGGAACTGCCGATTTCCTCGGAGACGCGGCTGAGTGCGTGGAAGCTGCGTGCTGCCGTGTTGACGATCCCGTCATCGCTGGCTGCTCGCGCCGGAACGACGGAGAGAAGCAGCATGACGATGACGGTGGCGGTGATAAACGCTGCCGGGAATCTCATCGCTATTCTCCCATGGCGCATGCGATCGCCCAGTCGATGACGACAACATCCCGTGGTTCGCGCCCCCTCGTCCGCAAGGTGCGGGGTGAGAGTGTGTAGCCCTCTCACCCCCCACCGCGGCAGCGCAGACCCGAGAGAACCGACGCTACAGCCAGCACGACACCACACGCGCGCGGGCCGACGCTCAGTCGGCTCACGCCGCCTTGTGTCAGTTGATGCTTTGTTTCACGACCGCCACGTTCGTCTGTCTCACCCTGCTGAACAACGAGGAGTTTGCGTTCACCTGCCCGACGCTGGCCGAGTTCACACAGATGAGGCAAAAGCCCTCGCCCTCAACAGCAGCCAGTTGCTCGTCGGTCATCGGGACGGGGGCGGCCCGGTTCCCGTCAAGCACTCCCGCCAGGGCGCGAAACTGGGCGGGCGTCTGGTCGTCCGCGAAGGCGGGGACGGCAAAGGAAAATCCGAGCACCAACGCAAGCGCGATGACTCTTCTCATGATGCGACCCTCCTTGTGTTTGGACCCGACCCGAGCTTCAGTCTGCGCTAGTGAGCGATCCGCCAACGCCATATGTCAGTTGATACTTTGCCTTACGACCGCCACGTTCGTCTGCTTCACCTTGCTAAACGCCGAGTAGTTCAGGTTCGCCTGTCCGATCTGGACAGAGTTCACACAGACGACGCAGATGCCCTCGCCCTCAACAGCAGCCAGCTGCTCGTCGGTCATCGGGACGGGGGCGGCCCGGTTCCCGTCAAGCACTCCCGCCAGGGCGCGAAACTGGGCGGGCGTCTGGTCGTCTGCGAAGGCGGGGACGGCAACGGAAAATCCGAGCACCAACGCAAGCGCGATGACTCTTCTCATGATGCGACCCTCCTTGTGTTTGGACCCGACCCGAGTTTCAGTCTGCGCTAGTGAGCGATCCGCCAACGCCCGTGGGTCCGACAACGGTCGATGCGGTGCGCTTCACACCTCTCCAGCTACTGACGGGCACCGTCCGGTCTCTCCCGTTTGAAGGCCCGCCGCCACCTCCTCCCACACCGTGCCCACGACCTGACGCCATCACGTCCCTTCTACTCATCGACTCCCGATTTGGCTTGGCCACGGTTGCCAGATTCTTGATCGTCCTTGCCATGGCCGTCCGCCAGCGACGCCGCCCCCCGCCACCTTCGGATCAGCCGCCGACGATTCCCCCGAGTTCCCTCCCGGGGGCGGTCACATTCCAGGCCCTCGGAGCTGCAACAAGATGGGGACCGACAGTGACCCTTTCGAGACGATGGTCGGGACGGCGGCATTGCTCTGAAGAATGCTCTGGAGGAGGCTCTGAAGATTGCTCTGCAACACGCCAATGCTGGGCGCGCTGGAATTCAGCTGTGCGGTGCAGGCGCCGTTGAGACAGGTGATGGAGATGACGGCGGCACTGCTCTGAAGAATGCTCTGGAGGGCACTCTGAAGATTGCTCTGCAACACGCCGAAGCTGGGCGCGCTGGAATTCGGCTGTGTGGTGCAGGCGCCGTTGACACAGACCATGTTCAAGATGGCGGCATTGCTCTGAAGAATGCTCTGGAGATCACTCGGCAACACTGCGACGCTGGACGCGCTGGAATTCGACTGTGACGTGCAGGCGCCGTTGATACAGGTGATCGAGACGAAGTTGGAGGCCATGCCTTCGACGGCAGCTAGCTGTTCGTCCGTCATCGGGATCGGGGCGGCCCGCTTCCCGTCAAGCAGCCCCGCGAATGCGTGAAATCGCGCGGGCGCCTGGCCGATCGACAGCTCGTCGGCGGAAGCGGAGGCGATTGACAGACCGAGTGCAAATCCGAGCAGCGACCCAAGCGCCATGAATCTCCTCATGATGACTCCTCCTTACAGGCGGAAACACGGTTGACCCGTGCGCGCGTTAGGGCCAACCTGCGCGATCCCCTCCCCGCGCACGGCCGATGTTTCGCGTCCAAGCTTTTCTTACCGAGCTACGTGAGAATTAGCTTGGTCGTCATTGCCAAATCTTTGCTCGTTCTTGCGTCGGGCGTTGGCCGCCCGGTGTAGATCAGCCACGGCTGGGCGGGAGCGGGGCATGGCGACCGCATCGACGCCGCCGAATGCACGCGCAGCGGTAAGGTCGCGACTCGTCCGCTCCTCCATCGCAAGATCGATCAAGGATTTGGCAATCGCGGACAAGCCAATCCCTGCATCGATCGCTACAAAAGGGTCTTCAGGCACGACGTACGCGCAAGAGGAGCAGGAGGAGAATAGCCTAACGTGCCGACCGATACCGGCGGAGGGGAGGCCGCGCAGCGATGCGGATCATCTCCAGCGTTATTGCCATCCTGTTCCTCTCCGTTGTTCCGACGCGAGCAGCCGGTGACGACCCCGATGTCACGCCCGCGCCAACCGGCTTCCATGCGCTGAGGCGGATTTCGGAGGAAGCCGGGGTCGCTCCCTTTCCGTTCAGCGACGATGAGCTGGCCTACATCACCGAGGCGCGGCCGAGGAAGGTTCCTCCCGTCTCTCCAGTTCGCAGTCGCCAGCTGCCCGGTAACAGTGAAGTCTCGCGTCCGATAGATGGCCCTAGCGCCCGGGCGCGCCGAACCGAAGAGACCGACAACGTCAAAGTCGAGAGTGGGGTTGAGGCACCGCCCCAAATGGGCGGGCGATCGTCGGTCGAGGAAGAACCCGATCCTGGAGCGGTCATCGACTGGCTTCTCAAGAAATACGACCGATCCCCGCGTCACCTCGATATGCGAACTCGTTGAGCTCGACGACGGGCGCCATGAAGACTCGCCTGATGGGCCCGTAGCTCAGGGGCATTTGCCGAGCAGCTGACCGCCGAGGTCTTCGGCGACGCGCGCGCCGACGACCTGGCCCACTGGCGGGCCGACGGTGGCGTGGCGGTCGCGATCGAGCGCGGTGGCGAGATCGGCGCCTTCGCCTACCGGCGAGGCGAACGGATCGGGCCGGCGGCCGGGCGCGACGAGACGGCGCTCCTCCAGGCGGTGGCAGCCGGCGCGGCGGCCGGCGCCAGCGGCGGCCGAAGCGCCATGGTGCGCGTCCCCGGCGCCTGCGCATTCTTGCTCGAGGCGCTTGTCGGCTGCGGCTTCCGCCTGGGCGACCCCACGCTGTTCATGGGCTCGCGCCTCTTCGGCCGGCCCGAGCTCTACCTGCCGTCGGGCCCATCCTCTACTAGACCGGGGTCAGGCGCGCTCGACCACCACCTCGCTGATCTGAAGGACCGGCGTCAAATCGGTGTAGTTCTGAATGTCGCCCATGATCTCCTTGGCGTGCGGCCCGAAGGCCGCCTGAAACGACTCGACGGAATCACAGAAGATGTGGCACATCCCGACGTAGGTCGCGGGTGCGCCGGGGGCGCCGCCGGCCATGCCTTTGTCGACGGTGTAGTACAGACATGCCGGCCCCATGCGCCTCTTGACCAGCGGCATGTGCTTGTCGCGGTAGTACGCGTGATCGAAGCGGGCTCCCGGCGTGTTCGGATACATCACGCTGACCTTGATCATCGGCGTCCTCCCTGGTTTCATCGGTGAAAGGAACGTGCTGACAGAGTCTACCCCACCCCCCGGGGCCGGCGCCGGCCAGGTCGCGGTGATGCTGTACGCGGTGGTCGACACCGTGCTCACCGGTCACGCCTCCGCCACCGACCTGGCCGCGATGGGGCTCGGGACCAGCGTCTACTCGAGCGTGTTCGCGAGCCTGCTCGGCGCCCTCAACGCGCTCAATCCGATCATCGCGCAACACCATGGCGGCGGCCGTCACCGCGCGATCGGGGTGAGCTACGTGCAGGGCCTCTGGCTGGCGCTCGTGCTGTCCTCCGCGGGGGGGCTCGTCCCGGCGATGCCCGAGCTCGCCCACGCCTTTCACGTCTGTGCTAGGCTCCCGGCAAACCCGGCACGGTTCGGTGGCGGCGGTGGAGGCCTCGAGGCCAACGTTTCTTGAACTAGAGGGTGGAGGACGATGACGAGCCCACGGTCCCAGATCATCGCGGTCAACGACGTGGCCTGGCAGGAGTTTCGGCCCGGAATCAGCTTCAAGGTCCTCTGGCAGGACCCGTCGACGAAGCGGCGAGCCCAGATGACACGCTTCACGCCGGGCGCGCAGCTTCCCCGGCATCGGCACGTGGGCGACGAGCTGATCTTCGTCATCGAAGGCGCCGTCTCCGACGAGGCGGGCACGGTGACCGCCGGGAACGTGGGGTACCGCCCGAACGGGTGCGTGCATACCGTCACCAGCAAGCACGGCGCGACGGTGCTGGCCGTGCTCACGGGCGACATCGAGCCCGCCACGGATGGAGGCCGCGCGCCCCGCTCCGAGATCGTGACGCTGAGTGACCTGCCCTGGATCGACGCCCGCCCGGGCGTCCGCCAGAAGCGAATCTGGGAGGACAAGGCGACCGAGCGTCGCGCGCTCCTGGCGCGCTTCGAGCCGGGGGCGGCCCTTCCGCTCCATCGCCACGTGGGCGACGAGGTGATCTTCCTCGTCGAAGGCGCCAACGCGGATGAGTCCGGAGTCGTGGCGACCGGCGACATGAACTACCGCCCGAACGGCTGCGTGCACGCGGTTACCACGCAGAACGGCGCCACCGTGCTCGCCGTGGTCTGGGGGCGCACGGAACCTGTCTAGGGTGTCCAGACCCGGAATGGTGTAGACACCGTGACCATCCCAGACTGTGGGGTGCAGTCATCCCTCGCAGCGCCGCCAGGGGAGCGCGGCCGGGTGCGGCCGCGGAGGCGATAGCCCTGATGCGGTCACTCGTGCCTTCTTTCTTCTTGCCTCCGCGCCGCTGCGAGCTTATCGTGACGCCGATTCACACGACTAAAATCGCGATGAGGCCTTGCCTGCGATCAAAGGGCGGGTGCAGACGATGACCGACGCCCCACGACTGTCATCGGTGGACGCGTTGAACAAACGCGTCACCCACGCTGCGCTGTTCAACCGCGTGAGGTCTCGTTCGCTCAAGGCCCTCCTCGAGGAGGCGGTGCGACGCATGAACGGACTTGGCGAGGACGCCGAGTCGGAGTACCAGCACGCCTTGGCCGAGCTGCGCCGGGCGGGAGGCGAAGTCATCGACGTGCTGGGCCAGGAGTTCGAGGAGCTCGCTGCAGATCAGTACGTGAACCGATGGGCGGTCGTCCAGCTCCTGACCGACCTCGCGGATCCCTATGCGCTTGGTGTACTGGACAGGATCATCATGTCGCCGCTGCCCGAGGAACGTTCCAGTGATCCCCACGCCAGCACCGCTGGGCGAGAGCTTGTCGTTCGCACGACTGCCGTCGAGGCGGTGACCCGACTTGCAGCCGGCGGCAGCGCCGAGGCCCGCGCGGCGCTTCTGAGGTACGTGCGCCACCCCGTTCGCTCCGTGAAGATCGCCGCGGTTCTCGCATACGTGGAGCAGGGCGGACGCCGGGCGCGCAAAGAACTCCAGGGTCGGATGGCGAAATCTGATCGCTGGATCCTGGACATCCGCCGCATGCATCCTCGACAAATCCCGCCGCTCGAGGGGCACCGCTTCCTACCGCCGAAGTCACCCCCGGAGGCGGTGACTGCGCCTCGACCCATCACCAGCGGGCAAGCGACGACGGGAAAGACGGTGCCCGGCGACCCCCGGGCGCAATCCGAGGGCACGACACTCCCGCGTCCGACCAGCGGCCGACCGAAACCCGGCACCCCGCCGGCCGGCCCAACCCGTCGCAAGAGCAAGAAGACGCGAGGCTGACCCCATGGCTACGTGTTCGGCGCCTGCCATTCCGGACAAGAATGCCAGTGGTGACAACTGGTACGGCCAGGACATCTGCCGCCAGGACATGATCGACTACTTTTGGTCCACGTACGGTTTCAACGGCAACAAGGCGTACTGGGAGAACGGCTGGGGCTGGCACGACCCATGTAACACGGACCTCCCGCTCGCACGGACGTTCAACGGCTGTTACGCGCTCACATACTCCGCGCAGGACTATCTGAACGACGCGTGGGATGCGCCACAGAACATTCTTCAGTGGGGCCGGCGGTTCGTGCGCGAGAGCATTGCTGATCTGCGGGCCAAGTGTGGGGACGGAACTGCCGACGCGAGCGAGAGCGGCGGCACCGTTGAGCTGTATCTGGGTTACTTCTACAACGAGGCCGTTCCCGAACGGGCATCGACGCTCTGCCATGAAGCCCGTCACGTGGGCGGCAAGCCCCACAACGCGAATTTCCCGGCCGGCTCCGTGTACGGGGCGGGAATGAGCGGCGCAGATTCCAACTGGGACTATCAGGGCGCCTGGACGTACGATGCTGGTTTTTCCGCATGGTACGGCGTGGAGGGCGCCCGGACCACGTCGGCACTGAAAACGCTGGGCCGGCAGATCGCCAACAAGATCCTCAACAACGCATTCGCAACGCACCCCGGCTTCAACGTGTAGCGCGCCGAGGAGTGACATTTCTTCCACTGTGAAGCGAATGCGGCAGCGACGTTTCTACTGAGGACGTCGACGGCTTTTGGCATCTGCGGGGTGACTCGAACACCAGGCGCGCCGTTCAGGAATCCCCGGGGCATCAAATCCCACGTAATTTAGCCTGCGCGGCTCGCAGATCGCGGCAGATCGGAGCACGAAACGCAACCCCGGCGCGATTTAGGGTCCCGACAGAAAAACACTAAGCGTGGGACACTGCCAGCCCTTGCACTCCCCGCCTCCTCGCTGGCCTACTGGAAGCCTTCCCGGCAGGACTCCGTGAGCTTGGTTACATCGAGGGCAGGAACATCGGCATCGAGTGGCGGTTTGCCGAAGGCAAAAATGAGCGACTGGCGCTGCTGGCCGCCAAGGAGAACGGGATGAAGAAAGACTTTCCGATCTTCGACTGTGACAGCCACGTGGTGGAGCCGCCCGAGATCTGGGACGAGTACGTCCCGAGCGATCGCCGCGCGTGGGTGAAGACCCAGTTCCACTTCCATACCGACACCGACCAGCTGCGCATCAACGGCCGGGTGGTGCCGGCCACTCGCGAGCGGTCGAATGCGGCCGAGGTCGGCTGGCCGCGCTGGAGCAAGAAGGCGGTGGGGGCGCTGGTGCCCGGCACCGAGCCCTGGAAGCAGCAGTTCGGGCGCCTGGCCGGCTGCCGCGACCCCCGGGCCCGGCTCCGCGACATGGATGCCATCGGCACGGATCAGGTCATGCTCTTCCCGACCTGGTTCGTCCGCCTCGCCCTCGTGCGCGATGCGGAGGCGGCCGCCATCCTGGCCCGCGCCTACAACGACTGGGTCTACGACTACTGCGCGGCCGACCGGCGGCGCCTGTTCCCCTGCGCGGTCCTGCCGATCCAGAGCGTCGAGCGCTCGATCGAGGAGCTGCGGCGCGCGGCGAAGCGCGGCTTCAAGGCGGCGGCGGTGCGGCCCTGCTTCTGGAGCGGACGCTACCCGACCATGCCGGAGTTCGATCCCCTCTGGCGCGAGTTCGAGGAGCTGGGCGTGGTGCTCGCCATGCACACCTTCCCCTCGCGGGAGGCCCTGACCCCGGAGTGGGCCGAGCGCATCGCGCGCACGCGCGGCAGCGGCGACGGGCTGCTGTTCACCGACGAGGCGGTGGTCTATTCACCCGGGCAATTCCTCAGCAACATCGTGTTCAGCATGGAGCCGAGCATCGACGCCTCGGAGGCGCTGGGATTCATCTTCGAGGCCATGACCTGGCTCACGACGGTGCTGATGACGGGATGGCTCGACAAGTTCCCGCGGCTGCGGGCGGCGGTGCTCGAGTCCAACGCCACGTGGCTGCCCCTGGTGCTGGCTCGGAGCCGCAATTTCCTCGACCTCTACGCCTTCCAGCGGGGACCGGTGGTGCGCGATCCGGTCGAGGTCTTCTACGAGCGCTGCTTCATCGCCTTCGAGGGCGACGAGGAGTCGGTCTACCGCCTGTGGGACCAGTACGAGAACGTCGGCCTCTGGTCATCGGACTACCCCCACCACGATGCGGAGGATGCGTGGGAGGCGCTCGAGCTGATGGCCAAGCACAACGTCCCGACCGCCGTCCGGCACAAGCTCCTCGGGGACAACGCCCGGCGCCTCTACGGGATCGAGCCGGTGCTGGCGGTCACCGATCGCATCGAGGACTACGAGCCGGCCAAGCTGCCCTGGTAGACGCGAGCTGCGGTCTTCCCCGGGAGAACCTTCGAGACGCCGCCGCTTCTCACCACGAGCGCCGAGGCGGACTCGGCGCTCGTGAGAGAAGATGCCGGCGGCCGCGCCGGCGCCTAGGAGTCTCTACTCCGCTTCCGGCGGGTCGCCAGTCCCAATCCGGCCATCGCGGTGCCGAGCAACACCATGGTGGCCGGCTCCGGGACCGGACTCACGGCCACGTCATCGAGCTTAAAGAACCCCGGATCGTTACGGAAGGCGAAGACCAGCGGAGTGGTCGCGGTCGTGGCCAGAAGATTCGAGAAGGCCTGCTCCGTGTAGCCGAATGCGGGAAGGTTCAGCTGATCGGAGAGCGACGTTCCATTCCAGGAGACTTGAAATTCGTTCGGCGTAAAGCCGTCGCTCTGAAGGAAGTAGCTCAGGTTGTAGAGCACGCCGGGCGTCGTCGGCACGAGCTGCAGCAGGAAGCCGAGGCTGCCAACAGGCCCGAGCCAGGCCGCGGAGCTTCCGCTGTGCGGGTCACCGTCCACGAAGGTAAACCCGGGGTTGCCGAACTGAATCCAGCCGTTGAAGTTCCCCGTCTCGAATCCCGGGTTGGTGATGAGATTCGCGTGGACGGGACTCGCCAGAGCTAACAGCGCCACTGTCAGGATCAGTACAACGCTTCTCACGACCATGTTGGACCCCCTTGGCGAATTGACTACTCGAACATGCCAAGCGGGTCCCTAACTGCACGTTCTATACCCGTCGCCCGACGGGACCGGGTCTCAGCAGATTGAAGCCCTTCCGGGTGGCGGGGCCGCCGTCACGTTGAAGCTGATTGCAGAGGACACGCACCACGGTTCCTACGTTGTGACCCGCGTGGATTCGTCAATCGAGGCAGACGCGTCAGGTGTCTCAGTCGCGTACGCGTGTCGCAGGATGGACAGATCACCTCGTGACGTCGCGGAAAAGCCGCGGGAGGCGTGGCGGCTTCCTCTGAATTTTCGATGGTTTTCATGGCCGTGTGGTTTACTCTGAGCCTTGCTTCAGGGCCCGACCACCGGGCTCGCCTCAACAGCAACAGCAATCAACGAGCGGGGCATCGAGTCTGTGACGGCACGAGTGCGCGGATCGGCGGGAGCCCGAGCGGTCGGCTCGCTCGTGGTGTGCGTGCTGTTGCTGGCGGGCGCCGGTCGGCTCGCCGCGCAGGAGAATCACCGGCACCTCTCCCTCGCGTCCGCGGCGGACGGCTGGCCGACCGCGAGCGAGACCACCTCGTCCAGCCGATCGGCTCCGGTCTATCGGCTGCTGCCGGCGGAATCTCCCGGCCGCGAGCCCTGGATGGCCTCGGCGCACCTGTGGACGAGCCCGCCGCTCCGGCTCGAGGTGGATCCCGAGCCAGCGCCCGAGACACCGTCGCCGTCCATCCACGCCCTGACCGTGCGGGCCACCTGTCCGCCGCATCGGCTGCTCTCCGCCGATGGCACCGATTGCGAGCGGCGCCTGGCGGCTGCGGATCTCGCGACGTACTTCCCGCCGCGGTTCGATCAGGCCGAGACCGAAGTGCCGCGGTGGGCGTTCCTCGAGCGTCACCAGCTGCTGTTCTCGACCCTCATTCCCATCACCGCGATCGGGGCGGTGACCGCCAACTCGCTCGTGGCGTATGACACCAATCATCCCTTCCGGATCCACGAGGAGGGCTGGTTCGGGGAGAAGACGGTCAACGGGGGCGCGGACAAGGCCTCGCACATGACCGACTATTACGTCATCGCCAGCTTGTTCGAGGACGCCTACAAGATGATCGGCTACTCCGAGAACGAGGCGATCCTGTGGGGCACGGGCCTGGCGATCGCCACCGGGCTCGCCAACGAGGTGAGCGACGGGTTCACGCGGCACGGCTTCTCGTGGGAGGACCTCGCGATGGATTCCGCCGGCGCGGTGGCGGCGAGCCTGGTCTCGGTGACGCACACCCGGGACCTGCTCGGCATGCGAACGTCCCACCTGCCCAGCTCCACCTACACCCACGACGTCTACTCCGCCGATTTCAAGTTCTCCGGCCTCAGCGAGCGTCTGGGCGTCAACCTCGGGCCGCTGCGCTGGCTGCTCTTCTCGGTCACCTACGGCGCCAAGGGCTACCGGGTCAATCCTCCGATCGAAAAGCAGCGCCAGCTCGGCTTCGAGATCGGCCTGAACCTCCAGCAGATCCTGTTCGACCTCAAGGTGTCGCGGGGCACGTGGTGGGGCTACGCGCTGCACGTCGTCGGCGACAACATCCGCTTCCCGTTCACCGCGGTCGGCATGCGCGTCGACCTCAACCGCGGCAAGTGGCACGGCCCGAACAACGGCAACTACGACTAGCCGACCTCGGGCGCGCCGCCCGGCGGGCGATCAGCGCTTCCAGAACCCTTGTGATGGGATGCGAAACGCCCGGTTGAAGCGCGACGACGAGTTCTCCCACGCGATGATCATCGTCAGCTCCGCGACCGCGTCGTCGTCGTAGTGTTGCTGCAGGCGCGCGAACAGCGCGTCGTCCACGTCGCGGCGCGTATCGGTCATGGCGTCCGCGTAGTCGACGGGAACTCGCGCGCGGTCGTTTCCCAGTAAGGGCACTCTGCGGTTGACAGCCGCTCGGGTCCCGGCCGATTCTCCTTCAACCGGGTTCCCTGGCGCGAGCAGCAACAGGAGAGGGCCGCCTCACGGATCGGAGGTCTTCCATGGCGACTGAGCTCAAGAAGTTCTCGGAAGCGTACGCCACCATGACCGTGGCCGCCTATGAGCCGCTGATCTTTCTCCGGTGGGTATCCCTCTTCAACCTGCGGGTGATCGCCAACACCCTGGCCTGGCGTCACTCCGCTGTTCGACGAGCCGGCTCTCGGGCCCATCGCGGCGGCGCTGGCCCTGGATGGAGCCGGGTGGCGCCGGTCCCTCTTGAACCTGTTGTGGGCGCTGGATCACGACCCACGAGCCCCGGGAGTGGCCGGCGCTCCTGGATCTGGTCGTCCCGGACGTGCTGCCGCTCTTCACCGACCAGACCGTGATTCCGGCCGAGCTCGAGTCGGGGCTCGAGATCGAATACGAGTACCGGGTCTGCGACCAGGCGTACGCGACGTGCCAGCGGCTCCTGCACCCGGAGTTCGACGAGAGTCTCTTCCGAGGCCTGGAGTTCGACGAGCGCGACGGCGAGATCCGCGTGCTGCAGAGCCGCCTGTCCCGGTCGCTGGCCTAGGCTCGCGAGCCGGGTGGCGACGCGCAACCCGGTCGCGTATGCTCGGGCCGCCTCCATGAAGACCGACGGCCCCACCGGTCCGGACACTTCGCATGCGCATCGTGGTCACCACCGCGACCATGCGGAGCCCGGCGCCGTGAGCGCACCGGCGCCTCATCACCCGACCGGGCCGAACGCGCACGCCCATCGCGAGGACCACGCCGGTCACGACAAGCACGCGGGCCACTCGGTCGAGATGTTCCGGCGCAAGTTCTGGGGAACGCTGCTGCTCTCGATTCCCACCCTCGTCTGGTCGCCGATGATCCAGCACTGGCTCGGGTACGAGGCGTGGGGCGGGCCGGCGGCGGCGCGCTGGATCCCGGCCGTGTTCGGGACGCTGGTCTTCGCCTACGGCGGCTGGGTCTTCGTGAGGGGAGCCATCGGCGAGCTCGCCGCCCGCCTCCCCGGAATGATGATGCTCATCACGCTCGCGATCGGCGTCGCCTTCGTCTTCAGTCTGGCCGTCACGCTCGGCTTCCCGGGCATGGATCTCTGGTGGGAGCTGGCGACGCTGGTCACGATCATGGTCCTCGGCCACTGGATCGAGATGCGCTCGATCTCTCAGGCCCAGGGAGCGCTCGCGGAGCTCGCGAAGCTCGTTCCGGATACCGCCGAACGCATCGTCGGTGAGCGCACCGAGACCGTGGCGGTCTCGGATCTTCGTGACGGTGACCTGGTGCTGATCCGCCCCGGCGCCAGCGTCCCCGCGGATGGCGTGGTGCGAGAGGGGGCGAGCGACGTGAACGAATCGATGATCACCGGAGAGTCGCGTCCGGTCCGGAAAGATCCCGGGGCCACGGTGATCGCGGGAACCGTGAACGCCTCGGGCTCGCTCCGTATCGAGGTCACCGGCACCGGGGAGAAGACGGCGCTCGCCGGCATCATGCGTCTGGTGGCCCAGGCGCAGAGCTCGCGCTCGCGCGCTCAGGCCCTCGCGGACCGCGCGGCGTTCCTTTTGACCATCGTGGCGGTCGTCGCGGCGGTGGCCACCCTGGTGGGCTGGCTCCTGGCGGGACGCGACGCCTCGTTCGTGATCGAGCGCGTGGTCACCGTGCTGGTGATCGCGTGTCCGCACGCGCTGGGGCTGGCGATCCCGCTGGTCGTGGCCATCTCCACCACGCTCGGCGCGCGCAACGGGCTCCTGGTCCGCGATCGGCGTGGACTCGAGGACGCCCGCCACGTGACCGCCGTCTTCTTCGACAAGACGGGCACGCTGACCCGCGGCGAATTCCGGGTCGTCGAGACCACGACGCGCACCGGAATGACCCAGGAGGAAGCGCTCGCGCTGGCGGCGGCCGTGGAGAGCGACTCCGAGCACACGATCGCCAGGGGCATCGTGAGGAGTGCCCAGGAGCGCGGACTGGCCATCCCGAGCGCGGAGGGCTTTCAGGCCGTGCCCGGGCACGGGGTCCAGGCCGTCGTGGGCGGGCGCCAATGGCTCCTGGGTGGCCCGGCCCTGCTCCGACGCCTCGCGGCCGAGATCGAGCCGGAACTGCAGGCGGCCATCGATCGCGCATCGGCCCGCGGCCAGGCCGCGATCACGATGCTGGCGCAGAACACGCCGGTTGCCGTGTTCGCGGTCGCCGACGCCATTCGCGAGGAGTCGCACGAGGCGGTGCAGCGCCTGCACGCGCAGGGCATCGAGGTCATCATGATGACCGGCGATGCCCGGCCGGTGGCCCAGGCGGTCGCCGCGGAGCTCGGCATCGACACCGTGTTCGCCGAAGTCCTGCCAGAGGAGAAGGCGGCCAAGGTCACGGAGATCCAGGGACGGGGCAAGCGCGTGGCCATGGTCGGCGACGGGGTCAACGATGCGCCGGCGCTCCTCACCGCGGACGTCGGCGTCGCGATCGGCGCCGGGACCGACGTCGCGGTCGAAGCCGGTGACGTCGTGCTCGTCCGGAGCGATCCCCGGGACGTGCCGCGCATCATCGCGCTCAGCAAGGCCACCTACCGGAAGATGATCCAGAATCTCTGGTGGGCGGCCGGTTATAACATCGTGGCGATCCCCCTCGCGGCCGGGGTGCTGGCCCCCTGGAACATCGTGCTGCCTCCGGCCATCGGCGCGGTGCTGATGTCCATCAGCACGATCATCGTGGCGATCAACGCCCAGACCCTGCGCCGCGCGCAGCTCTGACGCGGCCGGCGTTCACCCGACGTCACCTCCGCATCCGCTCGATCAACCGGCGGCGCGCCGTACCGGCCGCCGCGGATCCAGTGCGAGCCATTCGGTAAGGTATAATCCGGCCGCGTCCCGAGCTCGCCGACGCCGCCGCCAGCACACGAGGATCCGATGACGAGACGAATCGCGCCCCGACGCGTCGAAGACATCATGTCGTCTCGACCCCGGACCGTCGGGCCGAAGATGACGGTGCACGAGCTGCAGCGCTCCTTCGCCTCGTACAACTTCAACGCATTTCCGGTGGTCAATGACGCGGCAGCTCTCGTCGGCATCGTCACCAAGCTCGATCTCCTGCGGATCTTCCGCCACGACCGGGCCCGGCTGCGTCCGAGCCTGGCCGAGCTCTGGACGGAGCACGTCGAGGACATCATGCGGCGCCGCGTGGTGACCCTTGGCCCCCGCGATTCGGTGGCGACCGCCATCGATCACATGCTCGCCTCCAGGCTCCGCAGTCTGCCCGTGGTCGAACGGCGCGGCCGGAAGGACTTGCTGGTCGGGATCGTCAGCCGCGGCGATGTCATCCGCTCGCTGATCTTCGAAGACGACAGGGCGAGCTGACGTGTCCGGCTCGTGGCGCCACGCCCCGGCGTGGACCGCAGTGGGCGCCGCGATCGCGGCCTTCGTCGCATCCCTGGCGGGCTGGTCGAGCGGGAGCCCGGCGATCGACCTCCCGTGGGCGCCGACGCTCGGTCTGCGCCTGAGCTTTGCGCTCGACGGCCTCGGCGCGCTGTACGGCCTGCTGGCCAGCGGCATCGGGGCGGTGGTCTTCGCGTACGGGGCGCGCTACCTGCCCTTGCACCTCGCCCACGAGCAGCGCGCGCTGAGCGAGCAGTGGCGCTTCTGGCCCTGGATGGCATTGTTCATGGTGTCGATGCTGGGGCTGGCGGTGGCGCAGGATCTCGTGCTGCTCTTCGTCCTCTTCGATGTCACCGCCGTCTGTTCCTACTTCCTGATCGGCTTCGACCGCGACCGGCGCGAAGCCCGCGGGGCGGCGCTCATGGCCCTCGTGGTGACCGGGGTCAGCGCGGTCGCGGTCTTGATCGCCGCCGTCCTGCTCTACGCCGAGCAGGGCACGGTGTCCATTCCGGCGCTGGTGGCCCAGCCCGGCGGCGGCCCGGCCATGACCGTCGCCGCGGCGCTCCTGGCCCTCGGCGCCCTGGCCAAGAGCGCCCAGGTGCCGCTGCACTTCTGGCTGCCCCGTGCCATGGCGGCCCCGACTCCGGTGTCTGCCTACCTGCACTCGGCGGCGATGGTGGCGGCCGGGGTGCTCGTCATCGGCCGGGTGCATCCCCTGCTGGCGCGGAGCCAGGCGGTGCTCGACGGGCTGCTGCTCGTCGGGCTCGCGTCCATTCTCATCGGGGGCGCGCTGGCGCTCGCCAAGGACGAGTTCAAGCAGGTCCTCGCTCACTCGACGATCTCCCAGTATGGCTACGTGGTGACGCTCTATGGAATCGGCGGCCCCGCCGGCGCCGGCGCAGCCGCCCTGTACGTCATCACCCACGGCATCGCCAAGAGCGCGCTCTTCATGACCGCCGGCACGGTGACGATGGCCACCGGGGAGGATCGGCTGTCGCGGGTCGGCGGACTGCGTCGTGACATGCCGCTGCTGGCCGCGAGTAGCGGCGTGGCCGCGGCGACGCTCGCGGCCTTGCCACTCACCCTCGGCTTCTTCAAGGACGAGCTGTTCTTCAAGGCGGCGCTCGAGGCGGCGTGGCCGGTGACCCTGGCCGCCGTCGGCGCGGCCGCTCTGACCTTCGCCTACATCGGACGCTTCTGGATCGCGCTCTTCCTCGGCGCCCCGCGCGCGGCGACCCAGCCCGTCCCGCGACTCCTGGTCCTGCCGATCGCCCTCCTCGCCGCGGTGGCGCTGGTCGGCGGAGTCTTCGTCGAGCCCTTCGCCCGGCTGGCCGGCGACGCGGCGAGCGCGACGCATCGGTCCGCCATCGCGCTCGCCCCCGCCTACCACTTCGATGCGCGCCCGGAGAACGTCATGGCCCTGGCCGCGTGGGCGCTCGGCGGCCTCGCCCTGATGTTTCCGCGCGGGTGGGCGGTTGCCGTGCGCGCCCTCGCGAAGGCCGGGGATCGCCTCGGTCCACGCCGCGTCTACGCCGCGTCGCTCACCGGGCTCGATCGCCTCTCCGGCGTGCTCCACCGGATCGAGGTGCGGGATCTGCGCAACAGCGTGGCCGCGGTGCTCGTCCCCGGCGGCGTCCTGGCCGCGCTGGGATTTGCCGCCACGCCGACGATCGGCGCCTACGAGGCGGGTCGCATCGCGTCGGGCAACGACCTCATGATCATCGCCCTGCTGGCCCTCGTCGCGATCGCCGCGCTCGCGGTCGGCGCCGCCCGGGAGCACCTGCATCTCGTGCTCGCCCTCTCGGTGGTGGGGTTCGCCCTGGCCGGGGTCTACGAGTTCGTCGGGGCCCCGGACGTCGCGCTGGTGGCGGTCGTGGTCGACACCGTCACGTCGCTGGTGTTCGTCGCGGCGCTGGCGAGGCTTCCCCGTGACGTCACGGGCGCGGGCGGCGCGCCGGCCGCGCCGTGGTCGGGTCGGCGCTGGCGCGATGTCCTGGTCGGCGCCATCGGGGGTCTGGCTGCCTTCGGCGCGGTCTGGGGCTTCCTGTCGCGTCCATCGCTCTACCCCGGGATCGCCGCCGAGCACATTCGTCTCACGCCGCACGCGCATGGCCAGGATGTCGTCACCGTGATCCTCGCCGACTTCCGTGGGCTCGACACCCTGGCCGAGATCACGGTGCTGGCGGTGGCCGTGGTCGGGGTGGCCACGCTGCTGCGACGCGGGAGGCTCTGGTGAGCATCGCGGTCCGAGCCATCGCGCGGCTGTTGCTCGCCCCGAGCCTGGTGGTGGCGGTGGCGATCATGGTCCGGAGCTATTCGGACGTCGGCGACGGCTTCAGCGCCGGCGTGATCGTCGCCCTGGCCGTCGCACTGCAATACGTCGCCTGCGGGGCCCGCCGCGCCGAGGCCGCCCTGCCCGTGCTCCGCCACGCCCCGCTCGTCGCGGTCACGGGCCTGCTCCTGGCGCTCGCGGTCGGCTTCTTCCCCGTCGTGGCCGGCAAGCCGATCTTCACTCACTGGCCGGGCCCGGGTGAGCATCCCACCCGGATCGGCACGCTGGAGGTGCTGACCGCGGTGGGCTTCGACGTCGGGGTATTCCTGCTCGTCGTCGGCGTGCTGGTCGTCCTCGTGCACCAGCTCGCCGACGACGGGCGCCCCGAGCCATGAACTTCGTCTTTGCCCTCACGGCCGCGGTGTTGTTCGGCGCGGGCGCGTACCTGCTGCTCAAGCACGATCTGGTGCGGGTCGTGGTGGGGGTCTCGCTCATCTCCCAATCCGCCATCCTCGCGCTGATCGCCTCCGGCCTCACCCGTGGCCAGGCGCCGATCTATCCGCTTCGTGACGCGCCCATCAGCGATCCGATCGTGCAGTCCCTGGCCCTCACCGCGCTCGTCATCGGGCTGGCGGTCACCGCGCTGCTCCTGGTCGTGGTCGACCGCGTCTCACACGCCTTCCATACGATCACCCAGGACGACGTCGCCGCGAGCGAAGCGGCGCGGGACGCCGCACTGGAGCGGGCCGGCGCGGGCGCCGAGGTCCTGGGCGAGTGACCGCGCTCGCCCTCGCGCTGGTCATTCCGTGGATGGCCGGCATCGTCCTGGTCGCGCTCGACGGTCGGCGTCGCCTCGTGGGATGGCTCGCCATCGCCGCGCTGGGACTCCATCTGGGGGCGCTCGTCGCGCTCGCGATCGACGTCGTCCCCGGCCGGGCCGTCCGGTTCGTGACCGGCGGGTGGCCGGCGGATGTGGGCATCGTCATGCGGGCCGACACGCTGGGGATCGCCTTCGCGATGATCTCCGCGGTGATGCTCCTGGCCGCCGCGGTCCAGGCGGTCCTCGAGGGCGTAGGGGAGCGTACCTTCCCCGGGCTCGTGCTCCTGCTCGCCACCGGGCTGAGCGGCCTGTTCCTCACCGGCGACGTGTTCAATTTCTACGTCTTCTTCGAGATCGCCATGACCGCCGCCTACGTGCTGACCACGTACGGCGGGGGGCGGCGGGAGCTGGGCGCCGCGCTCGTCTTCGCCGCGGTCAACCTGCTCGGCTCCTCGGTGTTCCTGCTGGCGATCGCCGGGGTCTACCGCGTGACCGGGACCCTCGCCATGGAGACGATCAGCCTCCGGATGGCGAGCGTCGAGCCGAATGCCGCCATCCTGATCGCGGTGGGGTTCTTCATCGCGTTCGGGGTGAAGCTCGGGTTGTTCCCCTTCCACTTCTGGCTCCCCACCGTCTACACCGGCGCGCGCCCCGCCGCCGCCGCCATTCTGAGCGGCGCGCTGGCCAACATCGGCGCGTACGGCCTGCTTCGATTCGGGGCCGAGCTGCTCCCCAACGAGAGCGCGCTGGGGGCGACCACCCTCATCCTGATCGGCGGCGCCTCGATCGTGTACGGCGGCGTGCTGGCCGTCTCCCGCCGTGACGTGGCCGAGACGCTCGCCTATTCCTCGATCGGCCAGGTCGGCTACGTGCTCCTGGCCCTCGGCGTGGGCGGCCCCGTCGGCCTCGCCGCGGCGGTGCTGTACGCCCTCGTCAATTCGCTCAACAAGACCATGCTGTTCCTGGCGGTGGGCGTGCGGGGCGGGCTCATCGGCGCGGTCTTCGCGGTGGGCGCGTTGAGCGTGGCCGGAATGCCGCCCGCGGTCGGCTTCCTCGGCAAGCTCGCCCTCGTGCACACCGCGATCGTCGCCCGCAGCCCGGCCCTGGTGGTACTGCTCGTCGCGGGCAGCGCGCTGTCGTTCGTGTACATGTTCCAGATCTACCAGCACGAGTTCTGGCGCGGGCCGCGCCCCGGTCACCGGAGCCCGTGGCCGCTCCAGGTCCTGCCCGCCATTCTCGCGCTGCTCGTGCTCACCGCCGGGCTCTGGCCCGAGCCGCTGCTGGCGGTCAGCCGCGACGCCGCCGCGGTGCTGTCGAGAGGAGGCCAACGATGATCCGCTTCGTGCTGTTCACGGTCGCGCTCACCGCCGTGTATCTCCTCGTGCTCACGAGCGTGCACCCCGGCGACGTGCTCGTCGGCGCCGTCCTGTCCGCCGCGGTCGCCGCGCCGGCGACGCTCACGCGACGTGCCGCGCCCGGCGACCCGCCGCTGGCGCGGCGCCTGGCCGCGGCCCCGGCCTTCGCCCTGGCCACGCTGGCCGACATGGTGCGCGGCAACTGGCACGTCGCTCGGTACGTGCTCGGCGGCCGTCCCCTGGAGTCTCCCGGTATCGTGGCCGTCCCGAAGGGCGAGCGAACCGCATCCGGCGTCGCGGCCTGGGGGTACGTCACCGCCATCTCCCCGGACGAGATCGTGCTCGAGGCCGACGACGAGCGGGGCGTGCTGCTCGTCCATCTCCTGGACGCCCGCGACGTGCCGGGGATCCGCGCGCGCCACGAGCGCACCTACGAGCGCCGGCAGCGGCGCGTGTTCCCCTAGCCCGCGATGCGCACGCTCGTGGTCTCCGTGGCGCTCACCTGGATGACGCTGCTCCTGGTCGGCGGGGGGCTGCTGCTGCTCCGCTCCCGCGACATGCTCCAGCGCATCGTGGTGGCGGATCTGCTGGCCTCGATCGTCATCGCGCTGCTGGCGCTGCTCTCGTACTGGCGCCACACGTCGTACTACCTGGACGCGGCCCTGGCCCTGGCGCTCCTGTCCTTCGTCTCGACGCTGGCCGCCGCCCGGTACTATGCGGAAGGAGACCCCTTCTGATGCTCACCGCGGTCCTCGACGTCCTCGGGATCGCCCTGCTGGCACTCGGCTCGATCGTCATGACCATCAGCGTCTACGGAGTCTTCCGCATGCCCGACGTCTACACCCAGCTGCACGCGGCGGGCATGGCGTCGGGACTGGGCGCCATCGCGATCCTGCTCGCGTCGATGGCCACGCGCGACGCCGCGACCATCACCGACGCGGTCCTCGTGATCGTCTTCCTGCTGCTGACCGCCCCGATCGGGAGCCACGCCATCGCCTGGGCGGCCTACCGCCGTCGTGCCACGGACACTGCCCCGTCGGGAGCCCCCGGACCGCGCCGGCGCCCATGACGACCCTGGTGCTGGCGCTGGATCTGGCCGGCACGTTCGTGTTCGCGCTGAGCGGGGCGATGACCGCGGTCCGGCACCGTCTCGATCTGTTCGGCATCCTCGTCCTGTCGGTGGCGGCCGCCACCTTCGGCGGCATCGGGCGCGACCTGCTGATCGGATCGGTGCCTCCCGCCGCCCTCGCCGACTGGCGCTATCTCGCGGTTTCGCTCCTGGCCGGCGTGATCGTCTTCTTCTCGCACCCGGCGACCGCGCGCTTCCACACGCCGGTGCTGATCCTCGACGGCGCCGGGCTGGCGTTCTTCGCGGTGTCCGGCGCCCTTAAAGCCGTGGCCTTCGGTCTCACGCCCATCGCGGCCATCAGCCTGGGCGTGCTCACCGGCGTCGGCGGCGGCATCGTCCGCGACATCCTGGTGGCCGAGATCCCGACCGTGCTCCGGGCCGAGCTCTACGCGGTCGCGGCGCTCGCGGGGGCCGCGGTGGTGGTCCTGGGCGGGAGCCTGCACCTGCCGTCGGTGCCCGTGGCCGCGGTCGGCGCGGGGGTGTGCTTCGGGCTCCGCTTCATGGCGATCCGCCGCGGCTGGCACCTGCCCCGCGCCTGGCGGTCCGACGACTGACGTTCGGCGCGGCCCCGCGAAGCGAGGCCCGGGTGATACCACCACTCCGGAGCGCGATACCGCCGGTTCGACGACGATCCCCAGGCCTCCCCGGCCGGCACCGGTCTCATCACCAGACCGTCATCGCCGCGCGTGCCGTCCCCGCGCGATCAGCTTGCCGAGCTCGCCCAGCCACAGCACCGAGCTGCCCACCACCGCGCAGCGCGCCCAGTCTCCCGCGCTCAGGCTCACCGTGGAGAACGCCTGCTGCAGGAACGGCGTGTAGACCACCGCCACCTGCAGCAGGAGCGACAGCGCCACCGCGCCCCAGAGCCAGCGGTTGCTGAACAGCCCGCTGAAGGCGCTCTCGTGATCGGATCGCGCGTTGAACACGGTGAAGAGCGAGAAGAACAGCAGCGTGGTGAACGCCATCGTCTGCGCGTAGCGCATGTCGCCCGTGCCCTCCACCAGCCCGCCGGGCAGGCTGCCGTCCAGGACGAGCAGCGTTCCCGCCGCCATGATCACGCCGCCGAATACGATGCTCGCCCACATGGAGCCGGTGATGGCGCCCTCGCCGCGTGCCCGCGGCGGCTCCTGCATGACGTCGGGATCCACCGGGTCGACCCCGAGCGCGAGCGCGGGCGCCCCGTCGGACACGAGGTTGATCCACAGGATGTGCGTGGCCAGCAGCGGCAGCACGACGCCACCCTCCGCCTGGGCGGTCAGCCCGATCGCGTCCGCGAACACGACCCCGACGAACATCGTCATGACCTCGCCGAGGTTCGAGGTGAGGAGATAGCGCAGGAACTTGCGGATGTTCGAGAAGATCGCGCGCCCCACTTCGACGGCGGCCACGATGGAGGCGAAGTTGTCGTCGGCGAGGATCATGTCGGCGGCTTGCTTGGACACGTCGGTGCCCGCGATGCCCATGGCCACGCCGATGTCGGCGGTCTTGAGCGCGGGGGCGTCGTTGACCCCGTCGCCGGTCATGGCGACCGTGGCGCCCTGCCGCTGCAGCGCCTTGACGATCCGCAGCTTGTGGCTCGGGTTCACCCGGGCATAGACCGACACATCCCTCACCGTCTCGGCCAGCGCGTCGTCGGACATCCGCTCCAGCTCGGGACCGGTCACCGCGGCACCGTCGCTCGCGATGCCCAGCTCGGCCGCGATGACGGCCGCGGTCTTCGGATGATCGCCGGTGATCATGATCGGTCGGATGCCCGCGACCTTGGCGCGGGCCACCGCGACCTTGGCCTCCTCGCGCGGCGGGTCAATCATGCCGATCAAGGCGAGAAACACCAGGTCGTGCTCGATCCGCTCGTCGAGCTGCTCGCGCGCGGTGCCCGCCTTCGGCACCGATCGGAAGCCGACCGCCAGGGTGCGGAGCGCCTCGCCCGCGAGCGCCTCGTTGGCCCGCGTGATCTCGGCGCGGCGCTCCGCGGTGAGCGGCCGGGTGCCCTCCCCGACCAGCTCCACCGCGCAGCGGGCGAGCAGGACGTCCGGCGCGCCCTTGGTGAACGCGAGGAGCCGCTCCTGCCGCTCCGCATCGGTGTGGACCGTGCTCATCAGCTTGCGCTCCGAGGAGAACGGGACCTCCGCGATCCGCCCGAAGCGCGACTCCAGGGCGTCCTCCTCCAGCCCGGCCTTCCAGGCGGCCACGATCAGCGCGCCCTCGGTGGGGTCCCCCTGCACCGTCCAGCGCCCGCCCTCCTGCTGCACGACCGCGTTGTTGGCGCGGTCGGCCGCGGAGAGGGCGCGCACCAGCTCGATCCGCAGCGCCCCGTCGATCGGGACCCCGCGCTCGGCGCGCACGTCGCCGCGCGGCTCGTATCCGGTGCCGTCGAGCGCGACGCGCCCACTCGCGGTGACCACCACCTTCACGGTCATCTCGTTCCGGGTCAGCGTGCCGGTCTTGTCGGAGGCGATGACGGTGGCGGAGCCGAGCGTCTCCACCGCGGCCAGATGCCGCACGATCGCGTTGCGCCGGGCCATGCGCTGCACGCCCAGCGCGAGCACCGCGGTCACCACCGCGGGCAAGCCTTCCGGCACCGCCGCCACCGCCAGCGCCACGCCGAGCAGGAGCACGTCGAACAGCGCCGAGAAGCCGCGCACGTCCTCGACGAGGAGGATGGTCGCGATCATCACGATCGCGATGGCGACGACGACCAGGGCCAGGATGCGGCCGACCCGGGCCAGCTCCCGCTGGAGCGGCGTGGTCTCGGCGGGGGTCTCCTCGAGCATGCCGGCGATCCGGCCCATCTCGGTCTGCATCCCGGTCGCGATCACCGCCGCCCGCCCGTGCCCGTACGTGACCGCGGTGCCGCTCCACAGCGTGTTGTGACGGTCCCCGAGGCCCACCTCGTCCTCGATGCGACGCGGGTCCTTTTCGACCGGGACGCTCTCCCCGGTGAGCGCGGCCTCGGCGGTCTGCAGCGCGGTGGCGTCGATCAGGCGCGCGTCGGCCGGGATGGTGTCACCCTCCTCGACCAGGATGATGTCGCCGGGGACCAGCTCGCTCGCGGGGACTTGGTGCCGCGCGCCGTCGCGGACGACCTGCGCGTCCGCCGCCGACATCTGTCGCAACGCGGCCACCGCTTGCTCGGCCCGCGACTGCTGGACGTAGCCCATCACCGCGTTGAGCAGGACCACCGCGAAGATGGCCAGCGCCTCGTACGGCAACGCGGCGTCGCGCTCGTACAGCCAGAGCCCGGCCGAGATCGCGGTCGCGATCAGCAGCAGCACCACCAGCACGTCGCGGAACTGGGCGAGGAACTTCCGCCAGCCCGGGATCGGCTTCGCGGCGGTCAGCTCGTTCCGGCCGTACCGCGCGAGCCGGGCGCGCGCCTCGGCCGAGGCCAGGCCACGCTCGCCGTCCGTGGCGAGGGCGGCCAGGACATCGTCGACCGGGTGGCGGTAGGCCGCGGTGGGGTCGGACCCCGGGGAGGTGCCGCTCACCGCGCGGTCACTCGAGGAGGAAGCGCCGCGTTTCGGAGCCACAGACGTCGTGGACCTTGCCGCCGATCGCCACGCGGATGGCCGGCGCCACGCAGTGCATCGCCCGCACTGAGACGGCGTCGCGCTCCAGTTCGAGGGTCAGCGAGTGGCCCCGATAGCGCACGAAGAGCCGCAGCCGCCGCAGCGGCTTCGGCAGGCGCGGCTCGAGCCA
>Ga0081455_10000252_pt1 | contig 70094 bp, 68 predicted proteins | sample TabmetS3T2R1_FD_70207 | JGI IMG/M metagenome (GOLD analysis project Ga0081455, IMG submission 70207) | Tabebuia heterophylla rhizosphere microbial communities from the University of Puerto Rico - S3T2R1 | ecosystem: Host-associated > Plants > Roots > Rhizosphere ...
ACACCGGCGCCGGCGCTTCGGGCGGGTAGTGCGTGGTCAGATACTCGCTGAGTCTCGCGGCGGACTCTGGGCTGATGCGCGTCACCTCCATGCCGAACTCCAGGCCATCAGTCCATCGAACCACGGCTTCCTCAATTGTGATGCACTGAGCGGGATCGGAACACAGGATCTCCACGATCATCGTCGCGCCCTTGTCGAGGTGGTGGTTGCCTTGGGCGCGCCATCCCCGTTGCGACATGTCGATGAGCGTCCCCTCATACCGCCTGTTGCCCAGGGTGTATTCGATCCGACAATTCACCGAATGGCGTTTTCCATGACGAGGTTCGTGCCATGCGCCAGGATCAGGCCGTCCTGAGCACTGATCATCGGGAAGGCCTGCGTGCGGATCGGTGCGCTCTTCTCGGGACCGTCGCAGGCGCTGAAGCCCTTGCGACGCTCCGACAGCCGTCAGACTGGCTACTCCACAGATCGAGACAAATTCCATCAAGCTGATCATGGCCGCCTCCCCGTACCGTGGTATTCCGGGTGCATACCTCCACTCTAGCGCTCAGGTCGATCGATCGGCAGGGACTCGAAAAAGGTAGTTCCAAAGAAGGGATAGCCGTGGATTACTTCAAGAAATAGCGGACTTGCACGATCGACATCATGTCGTCGGAAACCCCTACAGGCGTGGGATCTTCAACGCACGGCCAGTCTCACGAGCCACACGCAGCCCATGTAGAGCGCCAGTGAAAGTGCCATGGCAGGCCAGAATCCCAATCGGGGCACAATAAAGATCATGGCCATGACATAGACAATCCAGGGGGGGACGAACCAGAAGAGCTTTTCCGCGTAAGCGACGATCGCGTCGCTGCCGCCATTGAGGTAGAGCAGAACGAACGTGGCGCCAGTAATGGCCGGAAACGTGCTGGCAAAGGCCGCCAGATAAGGCCGACCTTGCGCACCAAGATACGTAGACAGACTCACGATGGTGCCTCCCAACAGGAAGTAGACGATGTACTTTCCTAAATCGTTCACGTCACGGCTCCTCTCTCAATGTCCTCGGAAGGCCTCTTGGGCTTCCTGCTCGATCGCCTCGCCCTGTCCCGTGTATCGCGGCGAAAAATGAAACACAATGAGATCCCGCACGCCGGCCTTCCGCGCCATGATGCCGGCCTGTCTCGCCGTGAGGTGATAGCGGTCGCGGGCCTTCTCCGCGTCGATGTCGAGATAGGGTGATTCGCAGTAGAACAGATCGGCATGCTTGGCGAGCGCCACGATTTTGGCTTCGTTGTCTTCGTCGTAACGGGTATCGACGACATAGGCCAGTTTTTGGCCTCGTGAGATGGTCAAGAACTCATGTGCGAAGTCCCCCAGCACAAATTCCCGTTCCATGCGCCGATGTTCATCAAAAAGGACTGCCGTGAATCGAAAGTCGTCCGGCTTTCCTTCCCAAAGGTACTGCTTCACGTCTTTCAACCATCCGCCGACAGGAAGTCCGGCATCATGGAGCTTTTGTCTGTTCACATTGATATGGAAGCGCTCTTCAAGCGTATAGGCGAACGACGGGATGCGGTGGTTTAAGGCCACTGCCTTCACCGTAAACATGGGATCTTCCAAAACGGTGAACAGCTCGGTCGTTGGATGTAGTGAAAGCGGAAGCACCACCGGCTCTGATGCAACAAAGCCGTTGGCCGCGTGAAACGTTGCGTGTCGAACTTCCTGATGGCCGAATTCACTGACATCGATGGTGAGCGGGTAGCCATCCACGAGGTTCCAGGTGTACCCGCGGAGTTTGCCGTTGACATTGTCGATCAATCCAGGAGGACCATACAGACGAAGCGTCTTCCCACGTCCCAGCGCCACGCGTACGACGGCGTCGAAGCCGATAAAGTGGTCCATGTGCGTATGAGAGATGAAGAGATCGTTGGCGCGAAGCAAACGGGTGGACCCCAGCGCATCGTTGTGTCCGAGATCAAACAGGAGCGCCCGTTTCGACCAGCGAACTTCCACATAGACGCCGGGATCGCCGAAGCAGTCGTTGACCAGGTAGCTGGAGAATGAAGGATTCATTGTCCTACGACATCAAAATCGCCCGCACCGCACTATACACGAGGATGACTTCGACCGCATGGGCCACGATCGTTGCATAGAGATTTCTCGTCAGCAGCCAGAGAAGTCCCCAGATCACACCGTCCCACACGGCAATCCAATGCAGGTGTCTGAACGTGTTGAGCATGAAGGGATCGAAGGCGAAGACCAGGGCGCTGGTCAAGAGGGCTATCGGAGACAGACGTCGGAGAATGGGATGTCTCCACATCATTGATTCCAGTGCGGCGAGCCTCCCAAGCAAGAACCCACGAAAATTGAGTTCCACCAATAGAGCGATCATGGAGATGAACCAGGGGACCATGATTTGCACCGGCACACGTGCGTGCGGAGTGTCCTTCAAGAAGGTGATCTCCCAGCCCATGAACGGAACGATCTGCAGAATGATCAGTGCGTTCACGCAGCCAAGCGCGACACCAGTCACAACGCCCAGCTGTGCTCCGCGTCTCCAGAGCGATGCTTGCAATCCGATGCGAGCCGCGATCGAGCCGTTGTGTGAGGCCCATAAGGCGAATCCGAGGTATCCGATCAGTTGAGGGGCGAACTGCACTAGCGGTTGAATCTGTAGCCACTCGGGGAGGGCGTAATAGTCGAGGGTGGCAGCAACCGGAAGGAGCGCCAGGGCGGCGCCCCGTTCATCGGTCGGCGGCGAGAGAGCCGGATCGGTCGGCGCCGGCATGGGGCGTCAATAAATTTGCAAGTTGTAGCGGTCCAGAGTAGTGGCTTTGTGACGGGCCAAATTGGACAATGACTTGTTGTAATCGACGATGGCACGCAGTTCATTGCCCTGCGCTGTTGCAAGATCGCGCTGGAAATCCAAGACAAACCGCGTGGTGCTCAGCCCGACTTTCAACCGTTCCTGCTCGGCTTGGAGCTGTTTTTCGGACAAAATCCTGGCGGACCGCGTAGTCTCGATCCGCTTAAAATCCGTTTGCACACGGCGAACCGCTTCCCTGACCCCGACGATTATTTGCTGGCGAATACTTTGGAACGCAGTCTTCGCGTTCTGGGCCTCGAGCTGGCTCTTGTTGTATGTGCTGATGGCCGAGCGGTTCCCTAGGGGGAAGCTCAAAACCAGCCCTGCGCCATAGTTGTAAAAGTCGCCGGAAGCGTTACTCTTAAACATCTCGCCTGTGCCTCCTCCCAGGCCAGCTAAGCCTGCCGTGCCCTGGAAAGAGAGGTTTGGAAGAAGTTGGTTCTTGGCAAACTTGGCGTTCAGATCGCTGCTCTCTATGTTCCTGTTGGCCTGCAGAACCTCAGGTCGCCGCTCCACGGCGGTATCGATCGCCTCCTGTAAACTGATCGGGTCAAGAGATACGGCCGGGTGGTCTTCCGGCATCAGCCGGACGTCAACTCGCAATTCCTCCTCGGCCGGATTCATCAGGCGTCGCATTTGATCTTCCTGATCACGAATGGCCTTGTCCGCAATCAACGTTTGCTCCATGCGCGAGGCAACGGCTGCTTCGGCCTGCAACACGTCAACAATTGACATGACGCCCGCTTTGGCTTTGGCCCTGTTTTCCGCCAGAAGGTTCTGAGCCGCCTTCAAGGCCGCCTCTGCCACCTTCAGATTTTCGTTGGTAAAGACCAATTCCCAGAAGGTTTGCTCCACGGAGGCGATCACTGTCAGCACGCGATCTAAGAACACGTGCTCCTCCACCTTGGCGTTGTTCTGGGCAATCCGGATAAAAGTCTTATTCACCTCTGTGCCCATGTTCCGCAACAACGGCTGCGTGACTGTCAAGGCCAAGCCGGATTGATAGGCGGGATTGAAGAGGAATTGGTTTTGCCCCGCGACGAAGACCCGTGACGGGCTGAAGTTCAGATCGAAGTTGGTTCCAGTCACCAGGTTTTGCGTCATGTCAATGGTGCCCTGCACAATGTTCTGATCGAACGGCTGCGGCTGCCCACCGACACCGGGAACGTTTCCGCCAAACCCGAGGACCGGCCGGTTCAAGGGGGAAACCGACTTGTTGTATTGGCCATTGAAGCTCAACAACGGGTCGTACTTGGCCTGCTCGAATACGATATCGGTCAGCCGGCTTTCCTTGGTGCGGCGGCTGATGGTGATGTCCAAGTTATTCTGGAGCGCACGAAGCGCGGTGTCTGCTAAAGAAATGGATTGCCTTGGAACCGGTTCTGTCTTCTCGAGGAGATCGGCGCCTGAAGCGTAAACGATAGGGAACAGGAGCGTGTTCACGAAGACTGCCACTATCCATGCGTGCCGCCAATGATACCGACCCAGTGTAAACATGACGGTCTCCCTTGCTATGTGCTTATAGGTGGGTCATACTATACGATAGGTGTTGGTAGCTGTCATTGATTATTGTGCATGGAGGAACGTGATGAAACGGATCGTCGTCCTCTCGGTCGCCATGCTGCTGTTCACTACACCGGTGTGGGGTCAATCGGTCTCCGGGATCCGGGGTGTGAACGGCGGAGTCGCAGCACTTAACAGTCTGCCCGGCACCACCAGCAGCCTCTATATAGATGGTCAAGGTACCCAGGGTTTTCTCTCCAATCCAGCTGGGAACGGCGGTGCATTTGAATCGTACATCTTCAAAACTCCTCACGGTCCAACGTGGATGGGGAGCATGACGACCCTAGGCCCACAACTCAATCCTGGCTTGGTTGCCGGAGGTATACAGAGTTCGTTCAATACCAACACCGGCACCTTCCAGCTGTTGTCGTCCCCCACAGTGATCCCTGCTCCGCCTCGCCAGCTGCCACCGCTTCCCCCTATTGAGTCTTCTTTGCTCGACGATATTCCCTAGTCGGAGACTCCTGCCCTTCGGTTACAGCCTGAGCAAATTTTTCTGTCCGCCGTCGCGGGGAATCGAAGACCGTCGATGGGGACCTATGAATGATAAGAGCTCAGATCCGGCAGGACCTCGCGCAATCCGGCGCCTGTTCCAATGAGATACGCTGGGAAGGATTTAGGGTGTTTCATTCGCCAGCTGCCAGATCAGCGTCAGCACATAACGGGCCACGGATAGCAGAATTTCAGGATTGACCGTGTCCGCCGTGTCACTTGGCTGATGGAAATGCGGATGCACGCCGCTGCTGACGATGGTCACCGTCGGCACGCCGGCTTCCTTGAACGGCACATGGTCGCCGCCTGGAAAATAGCCGTAAACATCGAGCTTTCCCGCAAGGCCAGCCCGTTCTCCGACGCCCTGCGCGGTGCTCTTGTCGAATCCCGTGACTCCTACGGTCAGCCGCCCGTTCCCGACCGCTGCGTGATCGACGTTGATCATCCCGATCGTTTTTGTCAGCGGCACGATCGGCTGTGACACGTAGAGTCTCGATCCCAGCAGTCCCTGCTCCTCTCCGCTGAACGAGAGAAACAGTACCGAGCGCTTCGGTGCTGCCGGGGCGAGCGCCAGCACGCGCGCCACTTCCAGCAGAACGGCAGTGCCGGACGCGTTGTCGTCGGCACCGGCAAACAAGAGGCCGGCCTGTTCTCCAAAGTGGTCTCGGTGCGCACCGAGGAGGACAGCCTCTTCATTGTTGGGTGCGTAGCCTCGAATGATGGACATCACGTTGAAGAGCGTGCCCGTTTCGACCTGACTTGTCCATTTCATCTGCACGATGGCATCAGTCCGTATGGAGCGTGAACCGGGACGGTTCAGCATTTCCTGAATGCTGCGAAGCGTCGCGGCTTCGGCCGTCGCCTGGGTGAGAACCCATTCGGCGGTTTCGGTACTGATCCAGGCTCCCGGCAATTGGTCGTGGTTCGCGGTCGCCGAGTAATAGGCACTGGGCACTCCCGTCACGCCGCGTCGTTGTTCATAGGCGTTCAGGATTGGTCCTGTGACCGTGAGGTATCCGACGGCGCCGCGCTGTTTCGCGAGTCGCTCTTTGTCGGCATGGGTAACCGATTGTGCATACGTCTCGGGTTTCCCACGAAGGAAGAGAACGACCGCATTGCGAACGTCGATGCCCCCATAGTCGTCGATACCGTGGGATGGATCGACGATGCCGTAGCCAACGAACACAATGGGGCCTTGAACATCGGCAGATGGGGAGTCGAGGATCGGCAGAAACTGTGCGCCGCTCTCAAGCATTCGGCGCTGTCGCGGGCTGACGAGCTCGACAAGTGGTGTTTCGGTAATTCTTCGCGTGGGCACGGGCGCTGTTTGTTTCCATTCGCGCTGCGGCAATGGATTGGTTCGGCTCTCAGGTGGCAAGGCCGGAGAGCGGTTAAGCCGCAGTGCGCCGAATCGATTGGCAATGAATGCCGCCGAGGCCTCATCCTGTGCGCTACCGGTGAGGCGGCCTGCGTACTCCGGTCCACTGAGAATACGAATGTCCGCCAGCATGCGCTCCGCAGAGATTTGTTCCAGCGCTGTGGGAAGCCAGTCAACGGTTGAAATTGTTGAATCGAGGGAGGAGCCGGCAAACGGGGAGGGCGGAAAGGCCAAACCGGCGAGGAGCCAACAAGCCAAATAGCCTGTCAGAACGCGTGTCATACGATCCGGCACTATAACACGGACTCGAAGATTCGTTGCAGGGTCGCCAATGCCAGGGTACGATGACCAGCGCCGAACGGAAGGATGCGTTGTGGACCTCTCATCGATCGATCGCGTTCCCAATCGTCTGAGCACCGAATCCAGTCCCTATCTCAAGCAGCATGCCGGGAACCCGGTGGAGTGGTACCCATGGGGGCCTGAGGCCTTGTCTCGCGCCAAATCGGAAAACAAGCCAATCTTATTGTCGATCGGCTACTCGGCCTGTCACTGGTGTCATGTCATGGCTCGTGAGTCGTTTGACAACGCGGAAATCGCGGCGATGATGAACAGAGATTTCATCAATATCAAAGTGGATCGGGAAGAGCGTCCCGATCTCGACGACATCTATCAAAAATCGGCGCAGGTGTTTAGCGGGCGGAGCGGCGGCTGGCCCCTCACGATGTTCCTGACGCCCGACCAGGAACCGTTCTATGGGGGAACGTATTTTCCGCCGGTGCCGCGTCACTCACTGCCGGCCTTTCCCGATGTGCTTCGAGGCGTCATCGAAGCCTATCGGAACCATCCGGATGAGGTGCAAAAAAATATTGAACGGGTCAAGAACGGTTTGTCGAGAATCTCGACCCCAAAGAGTTCGACGGCACCGCTGACTGAACGGCTTCTGGACCACGCCGGCAGCGAGCTGGGAGGGTGGTTCGATGCGCTGCATGGGGGATTCGGCGAAGGTCCGAAATTCCCCACGGTGCCTCCTCTAAACCTCATGTTGCGGCAGGCGGCAAGGAAAACGGATCATTCGCTTCGGGACAAGGTGTTGCAACAGATGCGAACGATGGCTGCAGGCGGCATTTACGACCACATCGGCGGCGGATTTCATCGGTATGCCGTCGACGTTCAGTGGAAGATCCCGCATTTTGAAAAGATGCTCTATGACAACGCGCAGCTTGTGCGGTTGTATCTGGATGGATGGCGTCTTACCAAAGAAGAGCGGTTTCGAGAAGTCGTCGAAGAGACTCTCGAGTATGTTCGGCGCGAAATGACGCATCCGGACGGAGCATTCTTTGCCGCACAGGATGCAGACAGCGAAGGACGGGAGGGCGCCTTCTTTGTGTGGACCCCCGAAGAGATCGAGGCGGTGTTGGGACGGGAACTGGGCGGTGAGTTCTGCCGAATCTATGGTGTGACGCCGGAGGGGAATTTTGAGGAGAAGACCGTGTTGAACCGTCTCGGACGAGCCGAGCCGGCCGACGCTCCTGGAACGGACGAATCGATTGTGAAAGCCGCCCGGATGAAATTGCTCGCGGCCCGCGATAAGCGCCCCAGACCGCAACGCGATGAAAACCTTGTGACCAGTTGGAATGCGATGATGATCTCGGCCTACTTCGATGCCGCTGGAACATTCGGCGTTCCCGCCTATCGCGCCGTTGCCGAACAAGCGCTCACGTTTCTCCTGGATTATGCGTTCGCCCAAGGCCGTGTGTGCCGGACGGTGGCGGCAGGACAGGGGCGTCTCAACGGCTATCTTGATGATGCCGCGTGGCTGGCGATGGCGCTGCTCGATGCGTTCGAAGCGACCGCCCATCGCTGGTATCTCGACCAGGCCTGTGCAGTGACCGAAACGCTCTTGTCGCAGTTTTGGGACAACGCCGCAGGCGGGTGCTTTTTCACCAGCCATGATCACGAGCGGTTGATCCAGCGAATGAAGACGGGTACCGACGGGGCGATCCCGTCGGGCAATGCGGTCGCTGCATCGGTCTTGTTAAGGCTCTTCTCTTTCACCGGGGAGGAGCGGTATTATGAGCGGGCCGGGCAGATCCTCAAACTGTTTCATTCCGTGATGGCTCAGAACCCGTACAGCTCGGCGGCGCTGCTCTGCTCGTTGGATTGGTGGCTAACAGGACCGAAGGAAATCATTATCGTCGGGCCGCGCCAAGAGTCACTGACGGAAACGATGCTGACCAGCGTGCAACAACGGTACATTCCCAATCGGGTCCTGTTGGCGATGGAGGAAGGTACGAACGAACTCCCGTTGATGAGAGGCAAAGTGCGCCTCCATGGACGCCCGACCGCGTACGTCTGTCAGCGCCCGACCTGCTCGCCACCAGTGACAGACATCCAGCAACTCGAGGCACTGCTCTAAGGAACGACCATGGCCACAGGCGATAGCTCCCGCGGCATCTATGATCATCTCTACCGGAGGTTCTTCGCGAATCGCGACCGGCATGAGGGCTATGATTTTCAGCACGCCCCCGGAGGCAGCGCCCAATTGCCGGCCGTGACGTTTCAGGACAAGCTGCGCTGGTGGTCGTTGGATCGTTGGCGGCGTCGGAAAAAGATTTTGACCGAGCGGGATCGACTTCAGCGGGACATCATCGACATGAAAACGAGGCGGTCGAAAGAAAGCCGGACATGAGTGCAGGTCTGACCTACCTCAAGAGACCATGGCTCTTATCTGTGCTCGCGCTGGTTCTCACTCAGAACACGCTCTCACCGTCCGCCGTCTCTGCGATACAAACGGAGACGTCCGCTGAGAAACAAGCGAACTTTAAGCAACAAGCCCTTGGCGAGTTGTTTCACCGCTGGACGTTCGATCAACAAATCCCTGAGGATGCGCTTTCCGGGTTTTCTCAGTTCGTGGTCGGCGGCGACGCTGCTCCTGTATGGAGCATAGCGCCTGAAAAGGAAGCCCCTTCTCCTCCGAACATCCTCAAGGCCGAATCATCATGCCAGACGGCTGCCTGCTATCAGCTGTTGGTCGCCGATAAACTGCAGTACGAATACCCAGACGTGACGGTCCGATTACGCTTTCCTGATGACGGCGGTGTAGGGCAGGGAGGAATCGTCATTGGGCTCAAAGATGCACAGCATTTTTATGGGGCGATTGTCGATCTCGCGGCCAAGAAACTGGAGGTCGTGCGTGTCCTCGGCGATCAGGTGACGGTGCTGGGCGAAACGACCATTACCCCCAAGCCGGTCGAGTGGCATTCTCTGCGAATGAATCGCGATACGATCATCAGCAAGGATGTCATTGAGGTGTTTTTCGATGGACGACTGCTGCTTTCCGTACAGGACCAAACGCTGGGATTAGGTCAGGTGGGTCTGCTGGTGCGAGGAAAATCTCCTTTGCATTTCGACAGCTTGCATGCTGTACCGTTATTTTCGCAACGGCCGACGTCCAACCCGGCGGCCTATTGAGGCGTACCTTATTGGTTCCGGCTTGCATTTGGGACGGTCATGCGCTACAGTGCAGCCGTGTACCACCGCGAAAGGCCTGGTGGTGGTGCAGTAGAAGAGTGACAAGGCTTGTTATTTGATGTTGTTTTGGTTCTGCCCGGGGATCTGATCGGAAGCCAGACCTGAGTCGCCATCGTGTTTGCGTCTTCGGCCCATTCCTTCCTCACCTCTTCTCGAGTCCAAGACAACACCAATTTCTCAAAGGAGGAACCCAATGGGTTCGAAGATTTATGTTGGGGGTTTGCCGTATTCCACAACCGAGCAGCAACTGAGCGATCTGTTCGCTGCGCATGGGTCGGTGGCGTCAGCCCGAATCATCACTGATAAGTTCACCGGCCAGTCCCGAGGCTTCGGCTTTGTGGAAATGTCCGGAGATTCTGAGGCTCAGGCGGCAATTACCGCTTTGAACGGTACCCAACTGGGCGGCCGCACGTTGACTGTCAACGAAGCGCGTCCGCAAGAACCACGCTCGGGCGGCGGAGGCCGCGGCGGGTTCGGTGGCGGCCGGCACTAAGCACGAGCCGTTGTATTTCACGTCGGGGCTGCCGAACCGGCAGCCCCGCTTATCTCCTTCCTAGAATTGCCCATCTCGCTGATGTGTGCCCGGCCGGATGAACGGCCGTCTAGCAGTCTCAGGAAGTTGATCTACTACAAGGAGTGTTATGTCTACGTTTGCTCAAATGAGTTTGCCCCCGTCTATCGCGCAGCGATTGTTGCAAGGCGGGATTACCGTGCCGACGCCGATCCAGCAGGCGGCCATTCCGCCGGCGCTGGAAGGCCGGGACATCATGGCCCAAGCCAAAACGGGGAGCGGAAAAACCTTGGCGTTTCTTCTGCCGATGATCGAGCGCGCGTTGCGTCAGTTGGAAGCCTCGAGCACGAGAGGGCCGGAGTTTTTGATTCTTGCGCCCACGAGGGAGTTGGCGCTGCAAATCGAAGTCGAGTTACGAAAGTACGCACCGCCGGCGATGACGTCTCTCGCATTGTACGGCGGAACGCCCATTGAACGGCATTACCGCGCCCTCCGGCACTCGCCCAAGGTCGTGGTCGGCACGCCGGGCAGGCTGCTGGATCTCGCTGGCTCCGGCCATCTGCGATTGGGGGCGGTGACCTGGGTGGTGATGGACGAAGCGGACCAGATGTTGGACCGCGGTTTTCTACCGGACATCCGACGCATCTTGGCGTTATTGCCGTCGCAGCGGCAGACCTTGATGTTCTCCGCGACCTTTTCACCGGAGATCGAGCAACTCGCCCGAAGCATGCAGCGCGATCCCGCGAGAATTTCCGTCGATCCAGGAGTCAACAGCCCAACGACGATCACCCATGCCTATTATGTGGTGCCGGCCGAACAATCGCGCACCCAGTTGGTGCATACACTACTCAAAGCGGTGAAAGCCGGTGAGCGGTCGATGATCTTTTGCGATCAGAAGTACAAGGTCAAACGATTGGCCGCGAAGCTCGGTGGAGAGGCAGCCTCCGTCGGCGCCATTACAGGCAATCACAGCCAAGCGCAGCGGGAGCGGACGCTCGGAGCCTTCCGCGCGGGACGACTGAGGTCACTGGTCGCAACCGACGTTGCTGCACGCGGCCTCGATATTCCAGACGTGGCGCAGGTCATTCACTATGAGCTGCCAGTCAATCCCACGTCTTACGTGCATCGGGCCGGCCGGACCGGTCGTGCGGAAAAGGAGGGCGCCACGTTTCTCATTCTTTCGCAGGAAGAGGAGCGGGAATACCTCCGTATGGTCCGGCAGCTGAGGATCCAGACGAGGAAGCTCTCGCTTCCCGAGTTTATCGCGCTGCCGCCCGCTGCGATGGCGAGGCCTGAGGGGCCTGGCCCCCGCCACAATCATCCGCCTCGTGACCATCGGCGGCATCCGGCGCATCGAGACTCGCATCATGACGGCGCCTCCGTTACCTCACGCTTCTCGTTCCGGGAGCGAAAGGCGCGACGATTCGGGCGCTGATTCGCCGGCGCATGCCGGATGGCGACGTGTTTCTCATTGGCATGGTAGAGTAAACGGTCTGTAGGACCTGCGATGCCACCGTTTCAACTCGAAGCTCCATACAAGCCGACTGGAGACCAAGGCCCGGCGATCGATGCGCTCGTGGCCGGCATAGAGGAGGGTCGTAAACATCAGGCCCTCCTCGGCGTGACTGGGTCCGGCAAGACCTTCACGATGGCCAATGTGGTGGCGCGGGTGCAAAAGCCCACGCTGGTTCTGGTGCACAACAAGACTCTTGCCGGCCAACTCTACCAGGAATTCAAACAGTTCTTTCCTCACAACGCGGTCGAGTACTTCATCAGCTATTACGACTACTACCAGCCGGAAGCCTACATCCCGCAGACCGACACGTACATTGCGAAGGATTCATCGATTAACGATGCGATCGATCAGATGCGCCATGCGGCAACGACTTCACTGCTGCAGCGTAACGATGTTCTAATTGTGTCGTCCGTCTCCTGCATCTATGGTCTCGGCTCTCCCGAGGTCTATCACGGGATGGTGGTGTATCTCGAAGAGGGGATGGAAATCAGGCGCGAGCAGATTCTCGCCAAACTCGTCGACATCCAGTATGCGCGCAACGATGTGGATTTCCATCGAGGAACGTTTCGCGCGCGCGGTGATGTCATCGAAATTTTCCCGGCTTCGAACGAGGCCCTCTCGGTCCGCATTGAGCTGTTCGGCGACGTCGTCGACGCCCTCCATGAAATCGATCCCTTGACGGGAAAACCGATCCGAAAACTGCCCAAAATCGCTGTCTATCCAAACACCCACTATCTCATCGCCCCCGACCGTTATGAGCGGGCGATCACCGGTATTGAGGACGAATTGGACGAACGCATCTCCTGCTTCAAGAAGCAGAACCAGTTGCTGGAGGCTCAACGCATCGCCCAGCGGACCAAGTTCGATCTGGAGATGATCCGGGCCATGGGGTATTGCCACGGCATCGAGAACTACTCACGCCATCTCAGTGGTCGGGCGCCAGGCGAGCCCCCGCCGACGCTCATCGATTACTTTCCCAAGGACTACCTGCTCATTGTCGACGAATCGCATGCGACCATTCCCCAAGTCGGTGGGATGTACGAAGGCGACTACTCGCGGAAGCGGACGTTGGTGGATTATGGATTTCGCCTTCCTTCGGCGGTCGATAATCGCCCACTGAAGTTCCATGAATTCGAGCGCTGCTTGAACCAGGTCATCTTTGTGTCCGCGACGCCGGGTCCCTACGAACTGGAGCACACGGGCGGAGTCGTCGTCGAACAGATTATCCGTCCGACCGGTCTTCTGGATCCGGTGATTGACGTGCGGCCAGCCAAAGGGCAGGTGGATCATCTGCTCGGCGAGGTGCGGGAAGAAGTCGCCCAGGGCGGGCGCGTGTTGGTGACGACATTAACCAAGCGCATGGCCGAGGACCTGTGCGAGTACTATCATGAGTTGGGCGTCAAGGTGCGCTATCTCCACGCCGACATTAAAACGCTGGAACGGGCGGAGATCATTCGCGATCTTCGGCTTGGCCGATTCGACGTCTTGATCGGAATTAACCTATTACGCGAGGGGCTCGATCTACCCGAGGTCAGTCTGGTGGCCATTCTGGATGCGGACAAGGAAGGGTACTTGCGATCGCATCGCTCGCTGATTCAAACAGCGGGGCGCGCCGCTAGGAATATCCGCGGCCGCGTGCTGTTTTATGGCGATTCGATCACCGACTCCATGCAACAGGCGATCAGCGAGACCGCTCGTCGACGGGGGATTCAGGCCGCTTTCAACGAGGCGCACGGCATCGTACCCACGAGCATTCACAAAGCAGTACTGAAGCTCGACTACACGGAAGCCTATGTCGAGCCTGAGCAGCTGACGTTGGCCGCGGAACCATCGGCTCCGTATCTAGAAGCGGACGAGGCCGTCGAGCAACAAATCCGCCGGCTCGAGCTGGAAATGAAAGGTGCGGCGAAAGAACTGGAGTTCGAACGTGCGGCGGCGATTCGGAACCGAATTCGCGCGCTCAGGTTACGCGAACTCGAGCTGAAATCCGGCGGATAGCCATGTCTTTCGAATTGAAGACGGCTCTCCGCGCCGCAATCACACGTTCACACGTTCTTGTACAGGTAGATACCCAGGAGCATGCCGAGGATGCTCAACAGGCTGATCTTGAAGCTGAATCCTAGCGTGAGCTTGAGAAGAATCAGGTCGATGGTCAGTGGAGGACTAATGCCGGGCGTGAAGTTCGTGGCGAAGATCGTTTGAATCGTGCCTTGGGGAGCCATGACTCTTAGAATTTCCCCGAGGATACCGCCGAGTAACCCGCCGATTAGCAGGAATATCAGCAGCAACCAGGGCGATTTTCTCACGTCAACGGCCTCTTAAACTGTTGATCGAACTCACTGATTCATCGAGGACGACGATATCGGAAGGGGTCACACCTGTCAACCAGAATGGCGCTCTCTGCGCCTTGACTTATCAGGGGGGCTCCATTAGACTGCCGGGTGCTCTTTTCCTAGATTTTTCGAGGCGATCGAAGATCTATTGATAAAGCTTCGATTGCCTTTTTCTTTGGTGCCGAATGCTGGATCAACTCAGCGAGAAATTCGAAAAAATCCTGAAAAAACTTCGCGGGACGGGTGTCCTTTCCGAAGAGAACATCGCGGAGGCATTAAAGGAAGTTCGCCTTGCACTTTTAGAAGCGGACGTGAACTTCAAGATCGTCAAAGACTTCGTGGAGCGGGTGCGTGAAAAGGCGATTGGACAGGAGGTCCTCCAAAGTCTGACGCCGGGCCACCAAGTCGTCAAAGTCGTTTGGGACGAACTGCGGTCGATGATGGGCCAGGAGAGAGCGGGACTCGCGCTCGCATCGGTCCCGCCTACGGTTGTCATGATGGTTGGGCTCCAAGGATCGGGGAAGACGACCACCTGTGGGAAGCTCGCTAAGTTCTTTAAGCAGCAGGGTAAACGGGTATTGCTCGTCGCCGCCGACCCCCGCCGTCCCGCCGCAGCAGATCAGCTCTCAAGTATCGGTCGGAGTCTCGACGTTGATGTCCACCGCCAGGAGCAACCAGGAACGACGGCTCAGGATGTCGTGCGCGCCTGTCGGGAAGGCGTTGAGCGGGGCCGTTCGCAGGGGTTTGATCTCGTCGTCCTCGACACGGGGGGCCGTCTGCACGTCGATGACGAACTCATGAATGAATTGGCTGCCGTCAAGTCGGCGGTGGGGCCGAATGAGGTCTTGCTGGTGGCCGATGCCATGACGGGCCAGGATGCGGTCACGATGGCCGGCCAGTTTGATCAGCGCGTCGGTCTCACAGGTATCATCCTGACCAAAGTAGAGGGCGACGCTCGCGGCGGAGCGCTGCTCTCGATCAGGGCCGTGACGGGAAAACCCGTGAAGTTTCTGGGCGTTGGGGAAAAACTCGACGCGTTGGAGCTGTTTCATCCCGACCGGATGGCTTCCCGGATTTTGGGCATGGGCGACGTGCTGTCCCTCATCGAGAAGGCCCAGGAAACCTTTACGCGCGAGCAGGCCGAAGAGGCCCAGAAGCGGCTCAGCACCAACACGTTTACGCTGGAAGATTTCCGCGCTCAGCTCGGGCAGGTCAACAAGCTGGGGTCGCTGGATCAAATTTTGGGCATGCTGCCCGGTGGCCAGAAGCTCAAAGATGCCATGGAAGGGCAAGTGCCCGAGCGCGAACTCAAGCGAGTCATGGCGATGATTGATTCGATGACCACGCGCGAGCGTCGCGACCACACGGTCATCAATGGCAGCCGCAAGAAGCGGATTGCGCGCGGAAGCGGAACGAATGTGATGGAGGTCAATCGCCTCATCAAGCAGTTCCTGTCCGCTCGTAAGATTGCGAAGGTCATGTCCGGATCAGCGGGACGCCATCAACTGGCGCAGCTGCTCCGCTCGATGTGAGGACAAGTATCCCGTCGACAGCGTTCGGCTTTCCGTGAGACCGAAACAATTGTGAAATCACACTGCCGACAGCAGAGCGCTGAAGGCGGCTTATGCAAGGAGGAAGACAGTGGCCGTTCATTTGAGATTGACGAGAACTGGGCGACATAAACGACCGATCTACCGTGTCGTCGCAGCCGATTCGCGGATGCCGCGTGACGGGCGCTTCCTGGAAATTTTGGGGATTTTCGATCCGTTGAAGGAAGCAGGACTTCCCGAGCTTAAGCAGGAACGGGTGCTCACCTGGCTGCATCAGGGTGCACAGCCGACGGTCACGGTGAAGACGCTGCTTCGGCGTTCGGGATTGTGGAAGCAGTTCGAGACGGAAAAGGCGGCCAAGAAGAAGTCCTGATTCATGATGACCTCATCCGAGATGGTGACCATCGGGAAGATCGATCGGCCCTTCGGTGTGCACGGAGCGGTCAAGGTTCGGTCGCTCAGCGACCGGCCCGGGCGATTCGAGCAGCTGGGAACGGTTCGTGTGACCGGTCAGGGAGGTCAGACGGTGGATCGCACGGTCAGGCAAGTGCGCCGAGCCGGCCTTTCCTATATCGTCGAGTTCGAGGGCGTGACCACTCCTGAGGCAGCGGGGATGTTGCGTGGGGCTGTGATGCAGGTGCCTCGCGAAGTTCCGTCGGCGGACAGTAACGCCTGGTACGAGTGCGATCTCATTGGCATGACCGTCGTCGACGAGGCGGGTCATGAACTCGGGTGTCTTGAGTCCATTTGGGACCTGCCTGCCCATCCGGTGCTGGTCATCAAGCAGGGAGGTCGTGAAGTCTTGATTCCCGCGGTCAAAGAATTTGTCCGGGACGTGGACGTGGCCCAGGGGCGAATGACCGTGCGTATGGTCGAGGGATTGGTCGAGGTCTGACATGCTGCGTTGTGACGTGATCACGCTCTTCCCCGAAATGGTCGTGCCCGTCTTGGAGAGCAGCATGCTCAAACGCGCTCGCGAAAAGGGTCTGCTCGAAGTCAAAGTGCATAATCTGCGCGATCATACCTTGGACAAACACAAGGTGGCCGATGACATCCCCTACGGCGGCGGCGCGGGCATGGTCATGAAGGCCGAGCCCATTCTTCGCGCGGTGGAAGAGGTCCGTCGGCCATACGAACAGCGCGGGGAGGCGCTGAGGCTTCTCTTCCCCTCACCACAGGGTCGTCCATTCACGCAGGCCTACGCCCATGAGTTGGCGGCGAATTCCCACCGGCTCATTATTTTGTGCGGCCATTACGAAGGCATTGACGAACGTGTACGAGTCGCGCTCAGGCCGGAAGAAATTTCGGTCGGGGATTATGTACTGACCGGCGGTGAGCTGCCCGCCCTGATTCTCATCGATGCGGCGTCCCGGCTGGTTCCTGGTGTGCTCGGCGATCCCGCCTCGATCGTGGAAGAATCGTTTGCCGAGCCGTTACTGGAGTATCCGCACTATACGCGGCCCGCCGAGGTTCGGGGTCTTGCCGTGCCGGAGGTGCTGCTCTCCGGGCACCATGAAGCCATCCGTCGCTGGCGTAGGAAAGAAGCGTTGCGTGCCACATATGAAAAGAGACCCGATCTGCTGAAAGATCGGGAGTTGACCGTCGAAGATCGACAATTGTTGGATGACATAATTCGTGAAGGCGTGCCCGGTGCACCGGTGCCATGCGGGGAGGAGGGGTGAGGTCATGAATCAGCTAGAGCGAGTCCAGCGGTCGTTGCAGAAAAAGTCCGTCCCGCGTTTTGAAATCGGGGACACCGTGCGGGTTCACGTCAAGGTCGTCGAAGGAGAAAAGGAGCGCATCCAGGTGTATGAAGGGGCCGTCATCGCCCGGAAAGGCAGCCTCAACACCGAGATGTTTACGGTGCGCAAAGTCTCGTACGGTGTCGGCGTCGAGCGCATTTTCCCCATCCATTCACCGATCGTGACGAAGATCGACGTCGTACGTCAAGGCAAAGTGCGTCGCGCCAAGCTCTATTATCTGCGCGAGAAGAAAGGGAAGTTCTCGCGAGTCGAAGATCGGGAATTCGTGGGAGAGAGCAAGGCACAGGCCGGTGCTCCGCGTGCAGCCGAAGCGGCGGAAGAACCGGTCGAGGCAGGCGCGGCGAAATCCTAACCACCATCGCGCATTCTACCGGCCACGAGGGAGCGGGTGACCGCACGCATAGTCCACTTCGTGGGTCCCACAGACGAATTTGAACGCGAAGCACGGCGCCGCGGGTATCGACGGATCGCCGGCTTGGATGAAGCCGGCCGCGGTCCGCTGGCCGGTCCCGTCGTCGCATCGGCGGTCGTCTTGCCCAGCCGGTGTCGCCTGAGTGGATGCGATGATTCCAAGCTCCTGACAGAGTCTGAGCGCGAAGAGCTCTACCTGGTAATCACCCAGCGCGCCGTCGGCATTGGCATCGGTTCCGCCAGTGAACAGGAAATCGACCAACTGAATATTCTCGAAGCCACCCGGCTGGCTATGCAGCGCGCCTTGGCCGGTCTCAGGCCTCAGCCGGATTGCCTGCTCATTGATGCGATCTCGCTGCCGGCTTGCTCGATCCCTCTCCGCTCTATCATCAAGGGCGACGCACTCTGCATGTCGGTCGCGGCGGCCTCGATCGTAGCGAAAGTGACGAGGGATCGTCTCATGGCCGAGTACCACCGGCAGTATCCTCACTACAATTTTCTTTCCCACAAGGGATACTGCACCGAAGAGCATCTCCAGCAACTGGCAACGCATGGACCCTGTCTGATCCATCGCCGGACCTATGCGCCGGTGGCCGAAGCGATTGCGCATTCGGCTCACCCGCGGCCGGCAGCGTCTGCCCTGTGGAAGTCCAGCGGACAAGAGCGTGACAATTCTTGACCCCAGGCGACTCTTTGGGCAAGAAGGAGAGGCGGAGGCGGAGCGCTACCTGCGTCAGAAAGGCTATCGCATCGTCGCCAGGAACCTTCGTTCGTCCTTGGGCGAATTAGACCTCGTCGCGGATGATGGTGGTGTGCTGGTCTTCGTCGAGGTAAAGTCGCGACGGACTGCTCAGTTCGGGGGTGCGATTCATGCGGTGCATCGCCAGAAACAACAAAAACTCATCAAGCTGGCTGCGCAATTTCTCGCTCAACGCCATTGGATGGATCGAACCTGCCGTTTCGACGTGGTCCTATTGGAGGCCACGGAGACCGCGACGCTCCAGGTCGAGCACATCCAGAATGCGTTCGAGGTCTCGAGTGGCGATCTGCGCTAATTAACGATGATCCAACTAGTTCATGTCACCAAACACTATGAGCGACGCCCGGCTCTGTCCGACGTCACCCTGGAAATTCAGAAGGGGGAGTTCGTCTTGTTAATGGGGCCCAGCGGCGCTGGCAAATCGACACTGCTGCGGATGTTGATCGGTGCTGAACGGCCTGATCATGGGCAGGTTGTCGTCAATGGCAAGAATGTCGGCATGCTGAGGCCCTCTGAAATTCCCTATCTCCGGCGAAAGATTGGGACGGTCTTTCAGGATTTTCAACTGCTCGTCAAGAAATCCGTTTTCGACAATGTAGCCCTGCCACTGCTCGTCCAAGGTGTGTCCCAGGCGGACATCAAGCGCAAAGTGACGGAAGCGTTACGGGCGGTCGGAGTGGAACACAAGCGCGACCAATTGCCGATGAGCCTGTCCACGGGCGAGCAGCAGCGGGTCTGCATTGCACGAGCCATCGTGAACGGCCCGGTGGTGCTCTTGGCCGACGAACCGACGGGCAATCTGGATCCCGCCTTGACGGGAGAAATCATTGAGCTGTTCAAGCTGATTAACGCCAGGGGCACGACGGTCGTGGTGGCCACGCATGATCCGTCGGTGATGGCACAGGTTAACCGCCGCGTCGTCACTCTCGTCCAAGGCGCTCTCATGCCGGAGCAACGGGTCGGACTATGAGGACAATTTTCTATCTCCTCCGCGAAGCCTGGGCCAATATCTGGAGCAATCGAACGACCACCGTGGTGGCGATTTTTACGACGGCCTTCACGCTCGCCTGTGTGGGCATCTTCCTGCTGTTGTACGTGAACTTGCGTGCCGCCGCCGGGTGGTTGCAGGAAGACATCAAGATCATGGTGTATCTGGATGATCGGGCCGTCGCCTCCACGGTTTCCGAACTTGAACAGCAGTTGCGCGCGGACCGTGCCGTCGCCGCGTTGCATTTCATTTCCAAGGAACAAGCGCTCGGAGAATTCAGAGCCCAGTTTCCCTCCGATTCGCATCTCCTTGAAGGACTCGGCCAAAATCCCCTGCCGGCTTCATTTGTCGTCACATTGACTCCACCCTACCGCTCTCCCGATGCTGTCAAACGCTGGGCCGAACGCACCGGTGTTCTCGCCGGGGTCGAAAAGGTGGATTACAATCAGGACTGGATTGATGCTCTCTCCACAATCATACGGTCCATCGAATTGGTCGCCATCGGGATCGGACTCATCCTGTCGGCAGCGGCCGTGACGATCATTGCTAATACGATCCGGCTGACGTTGTTCGCCCGCCGGGATGAAATCGCCATCTTACGGTTGATCGGGGCGACCAAGGCCTTCATTCGCATACCGTATCTCTTGGAGGGGGCGGTGCTCGGAGGTCTGGGCAGCACCTGCTCGTTGTTCATGCTCAACGCCCTGTATGAACTGTTTCGGCATCAGATGCGGACGACGGGTCGATTGCGGGGTCTCGAACAGCTCACGATGTTTTTCCCGCTTTCGATTTGCCTGATGCTTGTGGGCGTCGGCATTGTGCTCGGCTTTGCCGGCAGCTTCGTCTCCTTACGGCGGTTCGACGAGGCCAAGGTATGAGACTTTGCTGGCGGAGCGGTCTCGTCATCGCGGTCATCATCGGACTTTGGACGCCGGTCGGGGTTTATGCCGATTCGATCAACGAAAAAATCGACAGGGAACGTAGAACACTGGAGCAGCTCAAAGATCAGATCGAAGAGAAGCGGCGACAGGCGGACGAAGCCGGAAAAAAACGTGAATCCATCTTGCAAGGTATTCAAACGCTCGATGAGCGGCATCTGCGCTACCGTCAGTCTCATCAGGACATCAGCCGCAAACTGCGTAAAAAAGACCAGGAAATCGAGGCGATCAATGCCCAGATCAGTCGGTTGCGCGACGGCGTGCAGGTTCGCCAGGAAGCGATTCTGGCGCGGCTGCGCGTCCAGTATATGGAAGGGCGATTCGGGCACTGGAAACCGCTGCTGGCATCGGATTCGTATGGGGATTTCCAGCGACGACTCCGTTATCTCTCCGCGGTGTCGGCGCGCGACTACGGCCTGATCGAGACCTTTAGGACCGATCTCGCGCATATGCAGGATGCGGAGCGGCAGCGGGAAGCCGCGCGGGGAGGGATGCTGGCGTATAAACGCAGCACCGAAAAGCACCTCGATGAGATCAAGGCCGTCAAAAAAGAGAAGAAAGTGTATCTGACGAAGCTGACGCAAGAGAAAGAATCGTACGAGCGGGCGCTGCAAGAGCTCGAGCGGTCGGCTGCGCGCATTGACAGCTTGCTGCGAGAGTTGGAGCAGCGCCGTCGGTCGGCAGTGGCCAAGCCGCCTTCCGGTTCTCTGCCGAAGGGGGTCAAAGGCGGTCTCCCATGGCCGGCCGAGGGCAGCGTGCTGACCTATTTCGGCCGGCAGAAGCATCCGACGTTCAACACCTATGTCCAGCGGAAAGGGATTGAGATCCGGACCCTGGAAGGAAGCGCTATCCACGCGGTCATGGCTGGTACCGTCGTCTATGCGGACTGGTTGAAAGGCTACGGACTCGTTATAATCCTCGATCATGCCAACGGATTCTTCTCCCTCTATGCGCACGCCTCAAAAATCCTTACTTCGGTGGGAGCGGTCGTGACATCGGGGCAGGCGATCGGGGAAACGGGTGATACGGGCATGACGGGAGAAAATACTTTATACTTCGAATTACGCGAAGGGACCGAAGCTGTCGATCCCCTCCAATGGTTGGCAAGACGATAAGGCAACACGAGCCTGTGCGGGCGAAAGGACGCATATGATGGAACAGAATCAACGGCGGCGATCTTGGATGTTGGGTCCAATGGTCATGGTGGCCCTGCTGTTCGGCGTGTTCATCGGCAAGGGGTGGGAACGGACCGGCCATGCCACTGAGACATACGAGGAACTGCGAACGTTTTCTGAAGTCTTGACCCAGGTCCAGAAAAACTATGTTGACGACACCAAGGTCAAGGATCTGGTGCAGGGTGCCATTCGCGGCATGCTGTCGACGCTCGATCCGCATTCCGCCTATATGACGCCCGAAATGTACAAGGAAATGCAGGTCGAGACGAAAGGGGAGTTCGGAGGCGTCGGGATCCAGATCGGCGTCAAAGAGAACCGCTTGGCCGTGATTGCGCCGATCGATGGGACACCGGCCCAGCGGGCAGGCATCAAGGCTGGTGACTACATTACGAAGGTCAACGAAGAATCCACCAAGGATCTGTCGCTCATGGACGCTGTTCAAAAAATGCGCGGACCGAAGGGCACCAAGGTCAATCTCACAATCCAAAGGGACGGCACGGCCGATCCTCTGCAATTCACTCTCGTGCGTGACACCATTAAGATCGAAAGCGTCAAATCGAAGGTCCTGGACAACATCGGCTATGTGAAACTCACGCAGTTTCAAGAGGCTACCGGTCGGGATCTGGGCAGGGTCTTGAAGCAGTTCAAGGAACAAAAGGTACAGTCCACCATCCTGGATCTGCGTAACAACCCGGGCGGTCTGTTGACGGCCGCCGTAGAAGTGTCCGAACAATTCCTGCCGAACGGCAAGCTTGTGGTCTATACAAAGGGTCGTGAGAGCAAAAAGGATGAATGGTTTGCCAAGGGGAGAGATCAGATGGACGACTCGCCCATGATCATCCTCGTCAATGAAGGATCGGCCAGCGCATCGGAAATCGTGGCCGGTGCACTACAAGACTACGGGCGTGCCGTGATCGTGGGGACGACTTCATTCGGAAAGGGATCCGTCCAGACCATTCTTCCGCTGGGCGACGGATCGGGACTGCGGCTCACCACCGCCAAATATTACACGCCGAAGGGCCGCTCCATTCAATCGACAGGCATCACACCCGACATCGTCATCAAGCCGCAACCAGCGACCGTAGTGGCGAAGGCAGAGGGCAAGCCTGGCGACAAGGACGCTGAGGGCAAGGCCTCCAAACCGCCGGTCACCGCCGCTCCCGGAAAAGAGCAGTCTGCCGCGACGCCGAAGGGAGCCGAAGACGGGGTGCAGAAGAACGGCGCTGCGCCGGCCTCTCCCCCGCTCGACCTGTCCGGTGAGCCATCGCTGGAGCAGGATGTGCAGCTGCAGAAGGCGGTCGAGCTGCTCAAGACGTGGAAGATTTTCAAGGAGCTTCGGCCTTCCTGATCAGGCGGAACGCCGACGCAGCTCCTCAATAGCCTGAAGCAGGGTCTCCTCGGAACCCGAGAACCCCGGCATGGTTCGGAGCATGTGAGAGCGCACGAGCTGCTCGAGATCCGCTAAACTGCCGATGTTCAAACGGGCATAGAGATAGGCGACCAGCGATTCGGAGAGGCCGGGCAATCGTGCCCAGCCTTTCACGTGCTCGGGTAGGGGTATCTGCAGCGTTTCCAGAGTCAGGATCTTGCCGGTCCTGAGAAATTCTTTAATCTTCTCCGATAGGTCGCTGCCGATGCCGTCGATTTCTTCGAGGGCATTGCGTTCCGCCATGTCCGCCACATCTTCCTCCAGCGCCAATAGGGCGTCGGCTCCACGACGGTACGCTCGGACGCGATAGGGATTGGCTCGCTGAGCAGCGAGGAGTTCCGCAATCGATCGGAAGAGGGCGGCAAGCCGCTGATTGTGCTCGGGCACGGGCATCGGCGTTTCCCACCTATTCTGCCGGGTTCTTCGCGGTGCAGGCAAGGCGCCGGCCTGTGGGCTTGATTGACAACCGGAATTGCGGTTCCCTAGGATGATGGATCATGGTTGAAGCGTTGCAAATCCAGGTCAACGGCCAGCCGCGTGATTGCCGGTCTGGTTCCACTGTCGGTGATTTGCTGCGGGAATTGGATATCACGACCGAGCGGGTTGCCGTGGAATTGAATCTGGAGATTCTCGACCGAAAGGACTTTGAAGCCCGCAGTCTCAAACAGGGAGATCGGGTGGAAATCTTAAGCTTCATCGGTGGCGGTGGGCTCGTCTCCGGCGAGCGGATGGAAAGGGGACGGACCCATGTATGACGATCGCTTGGTGATTGCCGGACGTGAATTCAAGTCCCGGTTGTGGGTGGGAACCGGCAAGTACAAGGATTTTGCCGAAACCCGAAAGGCCATTGAAGTCTCCGGAGCTGATGTTGTGACCGTCGCTGTACGCCGCGTGAACATCACAGACCGGTCGAAGGAGAATCTGCTCGATTACATCGATCCAAAACAATACACGATTCTCCCGAATACCGCTGGGTGTTACACCGTCGAGGATGCCGTTCGATATGCGCGGCTGGCTCGAGCGGCCGGCGTGTCCGATCTTGTGAAGCTAGAAGTGCTGGGTGACGAAAAAACGCTCTTCCCGGATACGGCCGGTCTGATCGAGGCGGCCAGGATTTTGATCAAGGAAGGATTTATTGTTCTGCCTTATACCAACGACGATCCCATCGTGGCGAAGAAACTTGTTGATATTGGTTGCCCTGCCGTCATGCCTTTGGCGGCGCCGATCGGCTCCGGCCTGGGTATCCGCAATCCCTACAACCTGAAAATCATTATGGAAACCGTCAAAGTGCCGATCATCGTGGATGCGGGTGTCGGGACCGCCTCCGATGCGGCGCTGGCCATGGAATATGGTGCGGAGGCGGTACTGATGAACACAGCCATCGCTGGCGCCAACGATCCTATCGCTATGGCGGAAGCCATGAAGTATGCGGTCCATGCCGGTCGGCTCGCGTATAAGGCCGGACGGATTCCACGCAAACTGTACGCGACGGCGAGCAGCCCCATCGAAGGCATGCTATAGCAGGATGCTGGGTAATCCGCCGGTTCGTTCTCGTACCGCTTCACGCCTCCTCGAACCACACGAGCTTGCCTTGCGTGTTCGCGTGCTGAACACTTATCGATCGAGCGCCACCTTGCTTATGTCTCTCGATGCCGCCGCTTGACTCACGTCTGCTCTTAGTTACGGATCGTCAACAGACGAAGGGCAGGCCGTTGGTTTCGGTCTTGAGCCAAGCACTGAAAGCCGGGAACTTTTCCATTCAATTACGGGAACGCGACCTCGGTGCAAGGAATTTGCTTGCTCTTGCAAACGAGATTCAGCGGCTTGCAACCCCTCACGGCTGTCAACTGCTGATCAATGACCGGCTCGATGTTGCGCTCTCGCTTGAAGGAGTCGGCGTACATCTCCGCAGCAACAGTCTGCCGGTGTCCGTGGCGCGCCGCTTGATCGGCGTTCATCGGCTCCTCGGGGTCTCCGTCCATTCCGTGAACGAGACGGTGCAGGCTGAAGCCGACGGAGCTGATTACGTCGTTCTCGGTCCGATTTATGAGACGCCGTCGAAACACATGTATGGGCCTCCACTCGGTCTCTCAAAACTGGAAGAAGCGTCACGAGCCGTTCGTGTGCCGATCATCGGCATCGGCGGTGTGACGGCTGCTCGTGCACGCGACATTCGGCTCGCCGGCGCATTCGGGGTCGCGGTCGTCACCGCGGTGCTCGGGGCAGATGATGTCGAAGCTGCGACGCACGCGCTGCTCAACGCCGTAACCTCGACATCACCAACCGCTTCGCGCGGCTGATTTTACGCGTCGAAAATGCTCGTCTAGTTGACCGTGAAAATAACGAGTGTTAGAATCCGCTCAAGAGATGGTCTTTGCAATTTGGCACGAGGTTGTCGCTTGTCCCAGGTGGTTCGATGGCCGATACGAAAGGAAGTCCAAGCCGGCTCCGGTCCCTCCGAGATTCCGTTAAGCACATTACGAAGCGGCTGTCCGAGGGAGACCCAGACGTGATTCATCGCAACGACGAACAAAACAGAGAGATCGAAAAGCTTCGCGTTCAGATCCAGTCGATGGAAGAAGAAATCCGTCGGCTGTATCAATCCCGTTACCAGCTCGATCAAGCGACTAAGCAAAACGAAAAACTCGTCACGACCCTTCAGGAAGCCAAAGCGCAAATAGAATCGCTGCGTGCTGAAGTCGAAAAACTGACCGCACCCCCTTCCACCTACGCCATCTTCTCGAGTCTCAATCAGGACGGCACCGGTAATGTGTATGTGTCCGGACGCAAGATGAAAGTCAGCTTGCACCCGTCCATCACAAGCAAAGGCCTGCGCAAGGGACAGGAGGTTATCCTTAATGAGGCCTTGAACGTGATCGAGGCTCGGGGATTTGATGTCCAGGGTGAAGTGGTGCGCTTAAAGGATTTGTTAGAGGGCAACCGCGCGCTGGTCACGCTCCATTTTGATGAGGAGAAGGTGGCTGAACTGGGCGAACCCCTCTTGACCGAGCGTCTCAGCGTGGGCGATCACCTGCTGTTCGATCCGCGCTCCGGTTGCGTGATTGAAAAGTTGCCGAAGTCCGAAGCCGAGGAATTGGTGCTGGAAGAAGTGCCGGATGTGGACTACGCCCATATCGGCGGACTTCAGCACGAATTGGAGCAGGTGCGAGACGCCGTGGAATTGCCGTTTCTCCATCCGCACTTGTTTTCGGAATACCAGCTCAGCGCTCCAAAAGGCGTGTTGCTGTACGGCCCCCCTGGCTGCGGGAAAACCCTCATTGCCAAGGCGGTCGCCAATTCCATCGCGAAGAAGCTGGGGCATCTCACCGGTAAGGAAGTCCGGAGCTACTTCCTGCACGTTAAAGGTCCGGAACTGCTCAACAAATATGTGGGAGAATCGGAACGCCAGGTCCGCGAGGTGTTCAAGAAAGCCAAGGAACGGGCGGCAGACGGCAATCCGGTCATCGTCTTTTTCGACGAAATGGACGCGCTCTTCCGCACCCGAGGGACCGGCATTTCGTCGGACATCGAGTCGACGATCGTGCCACAGTTCCTTTCTGAGATCGATGGTGTCGAACGGTTGCGGAACGTGATCGTCATCGGTGCAAGCAACAGGCAGGATTTGATCGATCCCGCCGTGCTCCGAGCAGGCCGACTGGATGTCAAGGTGAAGGTAGGCCGTCCCGATGCAGTGGCTGCCAAAGACATTTTCTCGAAGTACGTCGGAACCAGCCTTCCATTCGACGAGGAAGAGGTAAAGCGTCATGGCGGAGATATCAAGGCGCTGGTTGAACATCTGACCGACGTGACGGTCGGCACCATGTACGCCACGTCTGAGGAAAATAGGTTCATTGAAGTCACCTACGCGAATGGTGAGAAGGAAATTCTCTACTTCAAGGATTTCGCCAGCGGGGCCTTGATCGAAGGCATTGTGTCCCGCGCCAAGAAGTACGCCGTCAAGCGTGCCATTGCCCAGGAAGGCCGAGGCCTTCGGGCCGACGACCTCATCCGCGCGATCCGGGAAGAGTTCAAAGAACACGAGGATCTGCCCAATACGACCAATCCGGACGACTGGGCTAAGGTCGCCGGCAAGAAAGGCGAGAAGATCGTGCACATCCGTACGATCAGCGGCGGTCCGAGCGAATCGCGTCAGATCGAAACCATTACCACCGGCCACTACCTTTAGACCCCCATGCGGGAATCCACACCCCCGACGGCTCCTCGCGTACTTGGAACGGAAACGGAATTCGGCATCGCCTCCAGGGATGCCGCGGCTTCCGATCCGATCTCGAACTCCCTTGCGGTCATCGGGCATTATCCCGGCATCTCGGTGCCACATGCCGTATGGGATTATGAGAACGAAAATCCTCTCCTCGATGCCCGTGGGTTCGAAGTCGAGGGCGAGCGGGAACGTCCGAATCCCGATTACAACCGGCAGCTGAACAAAGTCCTTGCGAACGGCGGACGTCTCTATGTGGATGGTGCCCATCCCGAATATTCCACGCCGGAATGCACGAATCCTCGCGAAGTCGTAGCCTATGAGCGCATCAGCGAGCGGATTCTCGCGCAATGCCTCGACAACATGACGCGCTTGCGGGGCCGCGAGCAGTTCGTCCTCTACAAGAACAATTCCGACGGCAAGGGGAACAGCTACGGCTATCACGAGAATTACATGCTATCTCGGTCGGTGCCTTTTGAACGGATCGTGAAGATGCTGGCGCCGTTCTTCGTCACCAGGCTGATCTTCGCCGGCGCCGGGAAGGTCGGCGCGGAAAATCAAACGAGTTTCACGGAATTCCAGATTTCCCAGCGGGCAGACTTCTTCGAGTGTTTGGTCGATCTCAACACCATGGTCAAGCGCCCGATCGTCAACTCACGCGACGAACCGCACGCCGATTACAGTAAGTATCGTCGTCTTCACGTCATCGTCGGCGATGCGAACATGGCGGAACTGTCGACCTACCTGAAGGTGGGGACGCTGGGGATCGTGTTAGAACTGCTCGAGGCCGGCATCGACGTGCCCCAGGTCGAACTCGATGATCCAGTCCTCGGGATCAAGCAGGTGTCCCGGGATCTGACGATGAAAGGCACCTTGAAACTCGCCGATGGCAGAGCGACCACTGCCGTGGATGTCCAGCGGACATACCTCAAAGCCGCCATGGACTTTTACGCCTGTCATGAGTTGGACCAGGTGACGAAAGACATTCTGGTCCGCTGGGAGGACGTGCTAGATAAGCTCGAGCGAGATCCCCGTTCGCTGGCCCAGGAGTTGGACTGGGCGGCAAAACGGCACGTGATTGAATCCTATATAGATCGCAAGGGCTGTGGATGGGGCGATCCCCGCGTGCGTCTGATGGATCTGCAGTACCATGACATCAGACCGGACAAGGGTCTCTACTATACGCTCGAGCGCAGCCACCTCATCGAGCGTATCGTGCAGGATGTGGAGGTGACCAGAGCCGAGTTCACGCCGCCCCCCGGCACCCGCGCCTACTTCCGTGGTCGGTGCATCGGCAAGTTTTCGAAATCCATCTATGGGGCGAGCTGGACGTCCGTGCTCTTCGACGTCGGCAACACCACGATCAAGAAGGTGCCGTTGATGGACCCATTGCGCGGTACTGAATCGCTGACCGCTGAATTGCTCGACCAATCGGATACAGCGGAGGCCTTGCTCTCCAAGCTGAAAGCCTAATGAAGCTTCCCTTCCTCCCCAATCATGACGACGCGAGTTTTTTCAGTTTTCTGACCAGGCAGCATCCTGAATTGACGCCGGGAGGCCGTCGGACCAGTTCTGATCTGCCATCAGTAGCGCATGAACCGGTAAGGCCGGTTCAGCCTGTCACCGTTCCGCAAGCGACGACTGTCTTGGCGGTCAAGTACCAGGAGGGTGTCGTCATTGCCGGTGACCGCCGCGCCACCGAGGGATTTCAGATTGCCGAACGTCGCATCGAAAAAGTCTTCAAGATCGACGACTACTCCGCGATGGCGATTGCCGGTGCGGCTGGACCCTGCATCGAGATGGCGAGGCTGTTCCAAACTGAGCTTGAGCACTACGAGAAGCTGGAAGGCATGCAACTGTCCTGCGAAGGAAAGGCTAACAAACTCGGCCAAATGGTCAAGGCCAACCTGCCGATGGTGTTTCAAGGACTGGTCGTCATGCCGCTCTACGTCGGCTATGATCTGAAACGGAGCGAAGGACGGATCTTCAAATATGATTTGGCCGGCGGGCGGTATGAGGAGTCCGATTATCATTCGATCGGCTCCGGCGGCAAGGACGCCCGCAACACGATGCGTGAGCATTTCAAGAAGGGCCTGGCCGAACCGGATGCCCTGAAACTGGCGCTTCTGGCGCTCTATAATGCCGCCGACGACGATGTCGGTACCGGAGGGCCCGATCTGGTACGTGGAATCTATCCCACGGCGAAGATCGTCAATGGAACCGGGATTACCGACGTGACAGAATCTCGGATCCGCGGGATTTACGACGAACTGCTCGCAAGCCGCGGGGCCAAGGAGCGATAACGATGCCGATGCCCTACTACGTCTCGCCCGAGCAGATGATGCAGGACAAGGCGGAGTATGCCAAGAAAGGCATCGCCAAGGGCCGGTCCATCATTGCCATGGAATATGTGAACGGTATCCTCCTGGCAGCAGAGAATCCAAGCGCGAGTCTCCACAAGATTTCAGAAATCTATGACAACATCGCGTTCGCCGGGGCGGGGAAATACAGCGAGTTTGAAAATTTGCGCAAGGCGGGCATCCGACATGCGGATCTTAAGGGCTTTATGTATAGTCGTGAAGACGTGACCGCCAGATCGCTCGCCAACGGCTATTCCCAAAGCCTGGGCACGATATTCAGTCAGGAAATGAAGCCGCTCGAAGTGGAGATTCTCGTCGTGCAGATCGGGCATAACGGGCACACCAACGAAATGTATCGCATCTCTTTCGACGGCAGCATCATCGATGAGAAGCAGTTCGCCGTGATCGGCGGAAAATCCGAAGCCGTCCAGGGCGCGCTCAAGGAAAAGGTGCCCGCCCGGCCGCCCGATCTCAAGACCGCACTGAATCTCTGTATCGTGGCCCTCGAGCAGACAGGGAATCAAAAGCTCTCGCTCGAGAGCCTCGAAGTGGCGGTGCTGGATCGTACGAGAGAGAATCGGAAATTCCGTCGGTACACCTCCACCGAAACCAAGCAGTTACTCTCGTAACGCCTCCCGCTGACCAATCCTTCCACTTCTGTTGAAGATAGGCGGGAGGCCGTGTATTCTCCTTCTATGCCATCTCCTGGCCCCATGAAGCAGCGGATCTTCGGTCTCGAGAACGAGTACGGTCTCATTTTCTCGCCTAACGGCCGGATTTACCTCCCGATGGAAAAGGTGCTGGGGTATATTTTCGAGGGACTCATTCCCAACAGCTGGCCGTCCAACGCGTTTCTGGTGAACGGGGCGCGGTTTTATCAGGACACCGGCTGTCATCCCGAATACTCGACGCCCGAATGCGACAACATCCTGGACCTCGTCGTCCACGACAAGGCCGGCGAGCGCCTCTTGGAAGCCTGTCTGCCCGCGGCGGAGGAACGGCTGCGCGAGGAAGGGTTATCGGGTGAAATCTACATTTTCAAAAACAATACCGACTCTCTCGGCAATACCTACGGCTGTCATGAAAATTTTCTCATGCGGCGGGACGTCGATTTCTGGAAAGTGACCGAACAGCTCATTCCATTTTTCGTGACGCGCCAGGTGTACAGTGGGGCTGGCAAGGTGCTCAAAGTCTCAGGAAAGCCGCAGTTTTTCATTTCCCAGCGGGCGCAGCACATCCATGAAAAAACCTCCTCTTCGACGACCTCATCGCGGAGCATCATCAACACCCGGGACGAGCCGCATGCGGATGCCGAACGGTATAGGCGCCTGCACATCATCGTTGGTGATTCCAACATGTCTGAGCTGGTCACTTACCTCAAGGTTGGGACCGCCACGCTTGTGCTTTCGATGATCGAAGAGGGGTTTTCCGTGCATGGGATGGAGTTGGAGGATCCGGTGAAGGCGATCCGGGAAATTTCCCGCGATCCGACGGTGAAACGCAAAGTCAAACTCGACGACGGGCGCCAGATGACAGCGGTTGAAATCCAGCGTGTCTATCTGGAACGGGCACAGGAGTATCTGGCCCAACAGGACCACGATCCCATTCTGGATGATGTCTGGAAGCGGTGGGCCATGATCCTGGACAAACTTGAAGACGACCCCATGCAGCTCGTGCGTGAAATCGACTGGATTACCAAACGGCACCTGATCCAATCCTATGTGGATAAGAAAGGCTGCAGTTGGGACGATCCCCGCGTGTTTCTGCTGGATCTCCAGTTCCATGACGTCAAACGCACCAGGGGTCTCTACTACCTCATGGAATCCCGCGGGCTGGTCGAGCGGGTGGTTGAAGAGGACGCGGTGCAACGGGCCATGTCGACGCCGCCGCAAACGACACGGGCCAAGGTGCGCGGGGACTTCATCAGATTTGCCCGGGCAAAAAATCGTTCATATACAGTCGATTGGACCTACTTGAAGCTGAACGGCTACTGGGAAGAAACGATCCTGTGCATGGACCCTTTCAGTGCCGTCAATCGACGGGTGGATGAGCTTGTGTCGCAGGTATCGGGCCTACGCTTTTACCGATGAGTGGGCTGATGAAAATGGCCACTATCATCACCTCCGCGCCCTGGCGACTATTTCACCCGCCCAACCCCCGATTGCTTCGCAATCGATGTCCAGAGACACGCCTTTCCCCAGGCGTTGTTCTCGCGCTGCGGCCGGGTGGGTGGAAACAAAGGACTTTTTGAACAGCTTATAGGGTCGGAAATCGGTTTGAGGGACTCATGGGATACCCTATCCTTCCTGCATTGAAACGGGCTGGTCACCGGGTATCCCGGCTTGACCGGACGCTGATCATATTGGTCGTCCTCCTCACCAGCGTCTTCCCTGTCGAACTGTTTCCGAATGCTCCCCCTCCGCCCAAGGGGGTCGACGGTCAATACAACGGCCGGCAGGGGCAGGTGCTGCTTGTCAAGGTGTCCGTCGCTGAAGAGGCGACCGAAGTCAAAGGCATATTTCTGGACCGGACGATTCCCTTCTTTCGAGAGATCAGGCCCGGGGAACCGGCCGGGTATCTCGGATTGGTCGGCATCGACATGCAGGATGCACCAGGCACTTACGAGCTGGCGATTACGATCAAGAATGGAGAGCAACACACGAAGCGGCTGAGCTATCACGTGCTCGTCACGAAGGAGAAATTCGCGGTCGAGCATTTGAAGCTTCCCAAGGACAAGGTTGATCTCGACGAAAGAACCTTGGCCCGTTGGAAGATGGAACAAGAGCAGGTGAGGCAGGCATTGGCAGATAACTCCGCCTTGCGGTTATGGCAGAGTCGGTTTATCGAACCGGTCAATGGGAAGCGCACCGGAATTTTCGGCAGCGTCCGTATCATGAACGGCCAGCCGCGCAATCCGCACAACGGCGAAGATATCGGTGCGCCGCTGGGCACGGACGTGGTTGCCACCAACGACGGGGTCGTGCGGCTGACCGTTGACCATGTCTTTTCCGGCAGGGGAGTATTCGTGGACCATGGGTTGGGCTTCTACAGCATGTATTTCCACCTATCAGAAATCCTCGTCAAAGACGGCGATCTCGTGAAAGCCGGACAACTCATCGGTAAGGTGGGTGCCACCGGCCGCGCCACCGGCCCGCATTTGCACTGGGGTGTGAAGCTCAACGGCGCTCGTGTCAATCCGTATGCGCTGCTGGATCTTCCGTTCAGGAGTGCATCCGGATCCAATCCTGCCCTGCCAATTCCCGACTCGTCCGAAGCACTTCCCATCAAACACTGACTGGATTTCGATTCTCAGAGTTTGCCCAAGCTGGGTCTCAAATTGCGTTTTTCCTTGGGATTGCTCGAACCAGTGCTATGCTGCGAACTGCGGGATTGTTGTATCGAAGGTCCACGTGGCATTCATGACAGAAACCACACTCTATCTGTTCGGCATCCTGGCGCTGCTGGGAGTGTGGTTCTTCCACCAAATCCAAGTCCGGTACGGACGGATTCAAGCCATCGATGTGTTTGATCGTTCGGTCGAAAGGTTCTATCTCTACGTCCTCCCGAATGACCGACCGTCCTGCCCAATCTGTGTCCAGTCGCAGGGACGCGTCTTCCTGCCGTCAGTAGTCGGAAAGATCGGATTCTCTCCGCTTGACGGTCCGTGCAGCGGCACCGTGCCATGCCAGGGCTTGCTGGTTGGACTCTACGGGGGATGGCTGGAGGCAAGACAAGTCGTGAGCCGGCTGCAACAGGCGTCGAAAAAGCATCCCGTCAGGGTTTCGTCCGAAGAACTCTGCGCGCTGGTCAAGGGGGATTGGAGCAAGAGCATCAGCGCCGACACAGACCGCATCGGCGTGCACCTTCTTGAGGGCTGGTGCTTTGGCAAGAACGATATGCCGGTGGCGATCGAAGGACTCCGCTACGTCGTGGATCGCACCAAAGAGGCACGGCATCTTTCGTACGTCGTTCCAGCCGCCCTCCGGTTGATGGATCTTCTCTTGAAGGCCGGCCGAGAGGATGAGGCACGGCTGCTCATCGAACAGTTCGAAAGCCGCTTTCCGGCCGATCGTCAAGATATCGACGGGCCGTCCTTCGCCCAACGGAAGACGCTCCAAGAGATGAAGTCGCTCTTGTGGGAAACACGCTCGTTGAAGGTGTCAGCCTAGTAATTCGACTCGATGCTCGACGGCGTTTTGTTCAGCACCGTGGCCGCGGCGCGGGACAGCACGGCATCGCACTGGTGATCCAGCGAATAGATGCGGAACTGAATCAGACGGGTCGGCAGGAGATCGAGAAATTCTTCGAGGGGTTCCGTGGACACCGTCCTCGTCCCAGGGTCATAGACATAGAGGGGGACGCCGCGCTGGTCCTTCGGGTCGGGGCGGGGGTCCAACGGCGCCATGTCCACACGAAACTCGATCTGTTGCAACCTCCTCGGCATTTCTTTTCGAATCTGTTTTTCGAAATGCTGATGGCTGGGAAAATCCATTCCACGCTCCTGGCCTTTCTCCTTCAGCACCGTACTGTAGGCCATCTTCCACTTCACGTCCCTGCCTAGGATCCGTCCCCATTCTTCCCCCAGCCGCCGCTCGGCCCCCTGTCGTGATGTTTTCCATCCCCGCACCGCTTCGAGCAGAGACCAATCCGTAAACGTGAGGTACTCTTCCATCCGTTTGCGCGGATCGTGCGGAAACACGAGCTTCATCGTTTCGCCGAAGATGTCCCGCAGATGAATGTCAATCGCCCGCGTCGTCCGGTGGAAGTACACGTTGGAATACAGATACATCCTCGTATTGAGGAACATTTGCAGTGCAGGAAGCCCGGTTTTGTGAATCGTAAATCCCTTGTCCGTGATGATCGTGTAATGGATGAGCCGCGTCAAATCGACCGGCCCGACCGCCACCCCGCACATGTACGAATCCCTCAGCACGTAATCCAGATTGTCGGCGGTATAACTGCCTGAGATCACCGGCTGCAGCATGTTGAGCCACCGCGGCAGACGTGAATTGTCCTTGCCCTTTTCCTTCAGGATCACATGCGCGATCTGATCAGGGTCGAGCTCTTCGCCCTTGCCAAACGCTCCCGATGGACTGCGACGGATTTTCTTGATCAGAGGCCCGAGATGGTCACGGATGATGAGCTGGCCAAGCTTCTCGTGGCTCATCTGCAGCGCATGCAAGTAGTTGTCATCGAAGAAATGGCAGAAAGGCCCATGGCCGATGTCATGCACTAGCGCGGTAATGCGGAGAAACTCCTCGACGTAATTGGCCGATGGGACGTCAGGAGCCGCTTTGACCAGAAAAGGATAAAGATGCCGTGCAAAACGGCCTGCGACATGCATGGTGCCGATGGAATGGACGAACCGCGTATGTTCGGCGGAAGGGTACACCCAACGGGCGCTTTGGAGTTGATAGATCTGCCTGAGGCGTTGCACCCAGGGAGAGTCGATCAGATCTTTTTCGGTCCGCTCGTGCGGATCGGCCTGACTGGAGGGCACGGTGAAGGACACATACTTATGAATCGGATCAGCGATGAGGGCCGACCCCTCATACGGAGCGTCGGGTTGGCGAGTGGACTCCTGCCGTGCCATAGGCGCGAAGTATCTTAACGTAGCGGCTTAGGGGGCGGCAATGGCTCTGCGTGGCGCGCCGCTGCCTGTCGGTGCTTGGTGATTATATAGAGGGCTAGCGGATAGGACAGGATGGCGGCGACGAGGCTCAGCACGACTCCTCCCAAGGCGAAGGGCACGGCGTAGGGGATCACTTGGTCGTAGATCGCGCGGAAGCCGAGTTCGCTCCAGTCGAACGCCGGAGTCTCTGAGCGCCCCAATAAGATTGCGCCCGTCCAATAGGTTGCCCCAAGGACCGGCACAATCGTCCAGGGGTTGGTGATCAACGCACCCGCGAGCAAGGCGACGAAATTGAGGTTGAACGCCCATGTACAGAGCCCCACCAGGACCATGTGGAAGCCATACAGAGGGCAGAACGCGATACCGGCACCGACCGCAAACGCCAGTGCCGTTCGTTGCGGTGATTCCTGCAGATGGAGCACCTGTCTCAGCAGGGCGCGAAATGAGGCCATGGGATTGCGGACTACCTTGAGTGCGCTGAACGGAAATGTTCGTAACTGTTGAAGGGCAGTGACCGCTGCCTTCCGTCAGGCAGCCGCATACGAAGCCCCTCATTCGCAGGCGTCATTCTTCCCACCCGCGTCACCTGATAGCGCTGCTGTGCCGATGCCCGTTCGAATCGAGCTCGTCGCCTGGCAGGGACTGTGAAAAGAAGTTCATAGTCCTCTCCTCCGGCTAACGCCAGGGCTTGGGCATCCTGGTTGAGGGAGACGGCATACTGACGGCAGGCGGAAGAAATCGGCAGCAAGGCCAGATCAATGACTGCCCCAACGCCGCTTTCTGCACACAAATGCCGAAGGTCGCCGGAGAGGCCGTCCGAGAGATCGATGGCCGAGGTCGCCCAGCGGGTTTTCGACAGCCAGTCTCCTTCTCGGATGCGCGCGGTCGGCCGCAAATGCCGCTGCACCAAGAACCGTCTGTGGCTGGCTTTCAGGGATCGTGTGGATCCGCCGCGTCGTGGCTTCTGCAAGAGTTGAAGCCCCGCTCGTGAATCGCCGAGGGTCCCTGTGACATAGAGATCGTCGCCCGCCCGCGCTCCGCTTCTGAACAGGATGCGGCCAGCAACCGCCGATCCGATCAATGTGATATTCACGAACCATCCGTCTCTCGAAGCGGACGTATCGCCTCCGATCAGTCTCACGCGATGGGGGCGACAGGCGCTCATCATGCCGCCATACAACTGCTCGACCTGACGGGCTGTTGCCTCATGCGGAATGGCCAGTGAAACCAGGAAATATTCTGGACTCCCTCCCATGGCCGCAATGTCACTGAGGTTGGCGGTTGCAGCCCGAAAACCGATGTCGCCAAAGGCAGTAGTGCGGCGGTCGAAATGGATGCCTTCTGCCAGGAGGTCGGTCGTCAGCAGCTGACAGCGCTTGCCGCCTGAGCTGATGACGGCCGCATCATCGCCGATACCCCGTACAATATGGCGCCCCGCCGTGCTGTAGCGCTTTTTGACTGTCCGGATAAGGTCGAATTCTCTGATCCCGGGGCTGGCCTGAGAGCGGGCCGACAAGGACATGCTAATGCGGCCGTCGGGTGGCCGGGAGGACGGATGATCGTGCGTGAGCGGTCTGCTCGGCTCGTCTCGATTTCTCGATGCGGGGCACCGGTTTCGGCGATTCCTGCGGAGCCTGCGGCTGGCCCGCTTTCTTCTTCGCCGCTGTTCTGCGGCGCAATGCGACCTTCATCACGTCGTCCATGGTGTCGGCAAACACGAGCTGAATGCCTTTGAGAATATGTTTGGGAATTTCGTCCAAGTCCTTCTTGTTGCGCTTCGGCAGGATGACTGAGGTCAATCTCGCGCGTTTCGCGGCAAGGATCTTCTCCTTCAAACCACCGATCGGGAGGACACGGCCCCTAAGAGTGATTTCGCCGGTCATCGCGAGATCTCGACGCGCCGGAACCTGGGCCAGGGCGGACGCAATGGCAGTGGCCATGGTGATGCCGGCGGATGGGCCGTCCTTGGGAATCGCGCCGGCCGGCACGTGGATGTGAAGGTCCTGCTTCGTGAACATGTCGGGATTGATGCCCAGGGTCTTCTCCCGCGAGCGGACGTAACTCAGAGCGGCTTGCGCCGATTCCTTCATGACATCACCAAGATGACCGGTCAACGTTAATGCGCCTTTGCCTTTCATGACGGTAGCTTCGATATAGAGCACATCGCCGCCGGACTCTGTCCAGGCCAGACCAGTGGCGACGCCAATTTCATCCTTCTCGAGCTCCGATTCCGGAACGAACTTTGGCACGCCCAGATACTTGTGCAGATTTCCGGCATTGACCGGGAACCCCAACCCTTTTCCTTCGGCCACTTTCTTGGCCACCTTGCGCATCACATTGGCGATTTCCCGTTCGAGATTGCGAACGCCGGCTTCCCGTGTGTAGTGCATGATGATCTGCCGGATCGCCGCTTCCGCGATCTTGACGTGCTTTTCGGTGATGCCATGCTCGTTGAGTTGCCGCGGAATGAGATAACGCTGCGCAATGCCGAGCTTCTCCTCCTCGGTGTAGCCGGGGATCTCAATGATTTCCATGCGGTCACGAAGCGCAGGAAGAATCGGATCGATGAGGTTTGCGGTGGTGATGAACATCACTTCCGAGAGATCGAACGGCACGCCCAGATAATGGTCGGTGAACGTGTTGTTCTGTTCGGGATCGAGCACTTCGAGCAGCGCGGCCGATGGGTCACCACGAAAGTCCATGCCGACCTTGTCGATCTCGTCGAGCATGAAGACCGGGTTATTGGTGCCGGCCTGTTTCATCCCTTGAATCATTCGGCCGGGGAGGGCACCGACATAGGTTCGTCGATGGCCGCGGATCTCAGCTTCGTCGCGGACGCCGCCCAAACTGATGCGCACGAATTCACGACCGAGCGCGCGGGCGATCGATTTGCCGAGCGAGGTCTTGCCGACGCCGGGGGGACCCACAAAACAGAGAATCGGGCCCTTCATCTTCTCTTTCAGCTTCCTGACGGCAAGGTATTCCAGAATGCGTTCCTTGACCTTTTCCAGATCGTAGTGGTCTTCATTGAGGACCTTGTGCGCGGCCCGGAGGTCCAGGTTGTCCTTCGACTTCTTTGACCAGGGCAGCTCAACCATCCATTCGAGATAGGTGCGGACGGTCGCCGACTCTGCCGTGTCGGGGTGCATTTTCTCGAGCCGTTTGAGCTGTTTCTCCGTTTCCTTCAGCACTTTTTCAGGCATCTTGGCGTCTTTGACCCGCTTGCGGAATTCCGCGACTTCCTCGGCGCGTTCATCCAGTTCGCCCAGCTCTTTTTGGATCGCCTTCAGCTGCTCGCGCAGGAAGTATTCGCGCTGGGTCTTGTCCATTTCGCCCTTGGCCTGGGCCTGAATTTTCTGCTGCATCGAGAGAACTTCAATTTCCTTCGCCAGGATCTCGCTGATCTGTCGGAGGCGCTTGAGCGGATCTGTGATCTCGAGTACCGACTGCGTCACCTCGACTTTGAGTCCCAGATTAGAGGCGATCATGTCGGCCAGACGGCCAGGATCTTCGAGATTCTCGATGACGACCATGACGTCGGGGATCAGCACCTTGCCAAGGCTCACGATTCGTTCGATCTGTTCCTTGACGGTGCGCATGACCGCTTCGCTTTCGAGGGTGGAACTCGCGGTCTTCGCTTCGCTGATCTTGTCGATGCGCACCGAGTAATACGGATCGGTCTGGATATAGCCGGAGATCTTTGCCTTGGAGAGGCCTTGTACGAGAATCTTGATCCGCTCGTCTGGCAGCTTCAGCATCCGCATGATGATGCCGACGGTGCCGATCGTATGGATGTCGTCAGGGGTAGGGTTCTCGACATCGAGCGCTTTTTGCGTCGCCAGAAAAATCATCCGGTTACCGGCCAGTGCGGCCTCGATGGCCTTGATCGACATTTCGCGGCCGACGAACAGGGGCAGCACCATGTACGGAAACACGACGATGTCGCGGACCGGCAGCAGCGGCAGCTGGTCGGGAATTTCCACGTTTTGAGGCGGTGTCAGGTCTTGTTCGATCGATTCGCTCATCGACGGGCTCTCACGATACTCGGTTGAATCGTTCTTCGATACGAACGGATGCGATGGCTAGGCTCTGCTGGTGCGGCGATGGTCTCCGGCCGACTCCGTGCGGCTTCGAAGGTAGTCGGCGAAGTCTGCGCCCAGTGACGGGTTTTTCAGCGCAAATTCGACGGTCGCAATGAGGAAGCCCAACTTGTCGCCGGCGTCGTAGCGGTTGCCTTTGACTTCAAGCGCAAACATGGGAGAGTGCTTGGCCAACTCTCTCAAGGCGTCCGTGAGCTGAATCTCCCCGTTCTTCCCCGGCTTCGTCTTGCGCAAAATCGGAAAAATTTCCGGAGGCAATACGTAGCGGCCGATGACGGCCAGATTCGAAGGCGCATCCGACGGCGCCGGCTTCTCGACCAGATCCGCCACCTTATAGAGGCCGTCCGACAATGGCTCCGGCGAAACGATACCGTAGCGATTGACTTCTTGATGCGGCACCTCTTGCACGCCCAAGACGGCTCCGTGACGCTTCTTATAGGTATGTACTAGTTGCGCAAGACCAGGCACGGCAGCGTCAATGATTTCATCGCCCAGCATGACGGCAAAGGGTTCGTCGCCGATCAAATGCTGCGCACAGAGCACGGCATGTCCAAGACCCAGGGCCTCCGACTGCCGTACGTAACAGAAATTGGCCAGATTGGAAATATGCCGGATCTGACTGAGCAGCTGGCCCTTCCCGTTGCCCTTGAGGTTTTCTTCCAACTCGACCGAGCGATCGAAATGGTCTTCGATCGCACGTTTGCCGCGACCCGTGATTACGATGATGTCTTCGATGCCCGATGCGACCGCCTCTTCCACCGCATATTGGATGAGCGGTTTGTCGACCAGCGGAAGCATTTCCTTGGGAGAAGCCTTCGTCGCGGGAAGAAATCGCGTCCCGAGTCCGGCGGCCGGAAGAATGGCTTTGCGAACGTCGGTGCGCGACATATGGCGATAGTATGTGATGGGGTAGGTGATGTCAAGGAATCGCCCATCTCTCCGAAGCCCTTCATCGCGGACGAAGTCCCGGCCCAGTTCTGCTTTACATTGAAGCACTTGCCCCATATAATCCGAGAGTTTTTTACGCAGATCCGTGGGCGATGCTGCAGCGCTGCATGCGTAAGCATCTCACGTCAGTTGACCTTCATTGTCGCTGTCATCCTTTGATCCCGGTCCGGCTCAGCTGCGGGGGCTCAGGTGAAGGGCGTTCTGTCTCCCCTAATCGAGGCCTTTGGATGGGGTTGTTATACTCTGTGGACCATTCGGGAGCCCGGTGCTAGTGGCGGAGGTGCTGTCCGTACAACGCCTTCACTGGTTGCTGGTGGTGCTGTCCCTAGTCCTCGTTGCGGCCGGCCCTGTGCGTGAGGCGCTGGCTCAGAGTCCGACGGCCAAGGTGGCCTCGATCGATATTCGCGGCAACAAGAAAATCGAACTTCCTGCAATTGAAGGACGACTGACCTTGAAGCCGGGCGATCCCTATACCCCTGAAAATGTTCGAGGACAAATCAAGATCCTCTATGAAACCGGCTACTTCGAAGACGTGCAAGTGGAAACAGACTCGACGCCAGAAGGGATCGCCCTGGCGTTCGTTGTCCGAGAGAAACCATTCATCACCGAAATCGTGTTTGATGGCAATGAGGAATTGAGCGACGACAAGCTCAAGGAAAAAATTACGATCAAGAGCCAGGCGTTTCTCGATCAGCAACAGGCCAAGGAAAGTGCGGAAAAGATTCGCCTGGCCTATCAGGAAGACGGCTTTTTCAGCGCCCAGGTCATTCCCATCGTGCAGACGCTGGATGAAGACCGGAAGCGGCTCACGTTCTTCATTAAGGAAGGGGACAAGGCCAAAGTCAAAACCGTGAACTTCGAAGGCATGCGGTCGGCGACAAAAAGCGAGGTCTTCAAGGTTACGGCGACGCGCGAGTGGGTGCCTTGGTATGGCCTCTTTACTCAGCTCAAGCTCCCCTCCTTTTTGTCTGATGCCGGTGTGCTCAAACGCGAAGAGATGAACAACGACGTCGAGCGGATCAGGGAAGTGCTGCTCAATAAGGGCTATCTCAACGCCCAGGTCGGCCTGCCGTCCGTCGAACTCAGCGAAGACAAGAAATGGTTTAACGTCACGTACGCCGTGAATGAGGGGGAGCCATTCACGGTCTCCGAGGTCGGTTTCCGCGGCAATACGGTGTTTGAAGATCCCGAATTGCGCGACAAGATGAAGATCAAACCGGGAGAAATTTTCCAACGCCAGAAGATTCGCGATGAAATTACCCGACTGACTGACCTCTATGGCAGCAAAGGATACGCCTTCGCAGACGTTGTGCCCAACGTGAATCCGAATGCCGAAGAACGCACGGCCACCATCATTCTCACCATCAAAGAAGGCGAGATGATGCGTATCCGGCAGATCAATATCAACGGCAATGACAAGACGAAAGACAACGTGATTCGCCGAGAACTGCGCGTCGACGAGCAGGACGTCATCGACACCCCGTCGCTCAAGCGGAGCTTTCAACGCCTCAACAACCTGAATTTTTTCGAGACGGTTGAAATCCTTCCGCAGCAGGTCGATGCCGACAAGGTTGACCTCAACGTGCGGGTCAAAGAGAAGCCGACTGGACAATTCAGCATCGGCGGTGGATTCAGCACCCTAGATAAACTGGTCGCCATTGCCGACATCACCGAGGGCAATCTGGGCGGCAACGGATGGATGGGCCGAATTCGCGGACAACTTGGCCAGCAGCGGACCCTTGGTCTGATCACGTTCCGGAACCCCTATTTAAATGATTCGTTGACCTCGATGCAGATCGACTTCTTCCGCAGCCAGACGAACTACATCACATACTTCGAAAGGAAAACCGGTGCGAGCCTCACATTTGGTCGTTGGCTTTCGGAATATGTTAGTGGCAGCATCAGTCTCGTGGCGGAAGAGTTGAATTTCAGCGATCCGACGCCCGATGCCCCCGAGCTTGTCCTGAGTCAGTTGGGCACCCAAACGACGACAGGATTCCGAACGTCGCTCGCTCGCGACACCCGGGACTACTTCCTCGACCCTCGCACCGGCATGCGGACCAGCGTGGGATTCGATTTAGGAACCCCATACCTCGGCGGGACCAACGATTTCTACAAATACTATCTCGACGCGGTCAGGTACACCCCGCTGCCGTTTGATACGAGATTCGCGATCCGTGCACGGTACGGCTCGGCCGAAGGACTCAACGGCAAGCCCATTCCGTTGACGGAACGGTTTTTTGTCGGCGGTATCAACACGATGCGTGGATTCGTGTTTGGTCGGGCGGGCCCTGTAACCGCAAGCGGTTCCTTGCTGGGCGCGGCCAAGGAATTGATCTTCAACAACGATTTTATCTTCACGATTTCGTCGGAAGCCAAATTAAACGGCGTGATCTTTTTCGACTGGGGCAATGGGTTTAACGACGGCGAATCCGTGTCATTCGGCGCCTTGCGCAAGGCGGCCGGACTTGAAGGACGCTGGATTTCGCCGTTCGGCCCCCTGCGTGCGGCGTACGGCATCAATCTGGATCCGCGCGAAGGGGAACGACAAGGCGTGTTCGAGTTCACGATCGGATCGTTGTTCTAGGATGGTCGCCATGTACGAGTGTGTATCGTGTCGAGGCATGTGGGCCTTCGTGTTGGTGATGTGGGGGGTCACGCTGGCGGGGTGCGCCACTGGGACTAAAATTGAAGGAAAAATGGGCTTGTTGGATCCGGCGCGCGTTCTCAACGATTCCAATGCCGGAAAGAAGGCGAAGGATTCACTGGCGGCTTTCTCGAAGAATCGCCAGGCGTTAATCGAGATCGAGGAGAAAGAACTGCGCCGCATGGAAGAGGATTTCATTAAGCAAGCCAGTGTCCTGAGTCCGGCGGCAAAGAACGAGCGCGAACAGGTGTTCAGGCGTCGCATGGCAGAATATCAGCAGAAGGCGGGGGAGTTGAATCGAGAAGTGCAGGAAAAACAAAAGGACGTCCTCGAAGCGTTCCGTGATAAAGTGGAGGCCGTCGTCGCCAAAGTGGCCAAGCGAAATGGCTTACAAGTGGTCATCGACAAGGGCAAAGGCGGCCCGGCGATCTACGGCGCCGAAGAGCTCGATATCACAACTCAAGTCATCGAAGAATTCAACAAAGAGTATCCGTGAGTACCGGAATGACCGGTAGGAGGAAATAATCCATGAGGAGGCATGCAGGCATCGGTCTGGCGGTTCTCGGCCCGCTCTGGTGGGCCCTGTCATCGCTGGCACTTGGGGCGGACCCGGTAAAAGTCGGCGTCATGGACCAGCAACTCGTCATTGAGCGCTCCAAGGCCGGAAAACGGGCGTTGGACGAACTCAAGGCTTATTCGGCAACCAGACAAAAGATCATCAACTCTGACGATCAGGAACTTAAGGAGCTGGAGCAGACGATCCAGGACACGAAACTTAGCGAGGCGGCCAAACAGGAAAAACAAAACCAGTTTCAGACAAAGCTCGAAGCGTACCAGCGACGTCTGGCGGACTTTAATCGGGAAATCCAGCAGAAGCAACGGGAGATGGTGGCCGAGTATTCGAAAAAAGTTCAGGATGCCGCGCAAGTTGTCGCGCAACGGGAAGGGTATGTCGCAGTCATCGATCGCGGCAACGAGGCCATGATCCGGATCGTGATTTACTATCAGCGAGGGCTCGATGTGACGGATCAGGTCGTGAAGGAATTCGACAAGCAGAACAAATAAGAATGCTGAAAATGACACTTATCTCACCCACCCAACCCCGGCGTACGGTTTTACCCACCCGTGCCCACCGATTGCTTTGCAACCGATATCCCGGGACGCGCGTTGGCCTCGCTGCGTTTTCTCGCGTCGCCCGGAGGCTCGCAGCACATGCCATTTGAGCATTCTCTAGGTTCGGGAAGGGGGAGTCGACGATGGCCGTAATGGAACAAGCCGAGATCCAGGCGCTCCTGCCGCATCGCTATCCGTTTTTGCTCGTTGATCGCGTGCTGGAACTCGAGCCGGACCGGCGAATCGTCGGCATTAAGAATGTGACCGTCAATGAGCCGTTTTTCCAGGGCCATTTCCCTGGACGGCCGGTGATGCCGGGCGTCTTGATTCTCGAGGCCATGGCACAGGTCGGCGGATTATTGGCCTTCAAGTCTTTAGGGCCGGCCAACAGGCCGGTGGTCTATCTGACCGGCGTGGACGGAGCCAAGTTCCGCAAGCCCGTCGTGCCGGGAGACCGGATCCGCTTCGAAATCGACGTGCTTAAAAAGCGGTCGCCCTTTTGGAAAATGGCCGGCAAAGCCTACGTCGAAGCCGAACTGGTCTGTGAAGCGGAGGTCACCGCCATGGTGACCGAAGAGAAAGCGTGACCCAGGTCGCGCAGCACTGATTACTGATCAGGAGGTATCGCGTGCAGATTCATTCCCATGCCATTGTCCATCCCAAGGCGAAGTTGGCTGATGACGTCGTCGTCGGACCGTTTTGCGTGGTGGGAGAGCACGTGACGATCGGCAAAGGGACGCGGCTGCTCTCGCACGTCACGGTGGAGGGATGGACCGAGATCGGCGAGCGGTGCGAGCTCCACCCCTTCGTCTCGATTGGTGGACCGCCGCAGCATTTGGGGTACAAGGGCGAGCCGACGAAAGTGCTGGTGGGCGACGACAACGTCTTTCGCGAGTATGTCACGGTCAATCGGGCGACAATGCAGGGCGGCGGGGTGACGTCCATCGGCAACAAGAACTTTCTGATGGCCTATACCCACGTGGCGCACGATTGCAGGCTGGGCAACTTCTTGATTATGGCGAACGCGGCTAGCCTGGCTGGACACATTACCATCGGCGACCACGCGATCATCGGCGGGTTGTCCGGCATCCATCAATATGTTCGGATCGGCGCCTATGCCATGGTTGGCGGCTGCTGCGCCTTGGGCCAGGACCTCCCGCCCTTCATGCGGGCGGCTGGTGGCTATCGGGCGCGGATGTACGGACTCAATTCCGTCGGACTACGTCGCCACGGCTTTTCTCCGGACCGGGTGGCGGTTCTCAAGCGGGCGTACGACATTTTGTTCCGATCGGGCCATCGTACGGCCGAAGCGGCACGTCTGGCCAAGGCCGAGTTTGGCGACCAGCCGGATGTGATGGCCGTCCTGACGTTTCTCGAGGGGACCAAACGGGGGATTTGCCGATCGATGGGCAAAGACGAAGATGACGAGGAATAGGGTTTCATGACACAAGCACCTCACCTGGAGAGCGGCGAACGATTGGGGTTGATTGCCGGCAACGGCCGGTTTCCGATCATCTTTGCGGATAACGCTCGAAGCCTCGGCTATCATGTCTCTGCAGTCGCCCATGAGGGGGAGACAGATCCGGAGTTGGCGAATCATGTGGACCGCATCCATTGGATCAAAATCGGACAGCTCAACAAACTCATCAAGGCGTTCAAGGATGACCAGGTGCATCAGGCCGTCATGTTGGGTGGCATCAAAAAGACGCACGTCTTTACGACCGTCCGTCCGGATTTCCGGGCGCTCGCCCTGGCCGCCCGGCTCGCGCTCTGGAAGGACGACGATATTCTGCGTGAGATCGCCAAGGAGTTGGAAAAGGAAGGCATTACGATCTGCGAGTCGACATTCGGGCTCGAGGGGATCCTGGCCGACGAAGGCCCATTGACCGCCCGGCTTCCGAGCGACAAGGAATGGGAGGATATCCGGTACGGATGGGAGGTGGCTCACGACATCGGCCGGCTCGATATCGGACAATGTGTCGTCGTCAAAGATCGAGTAGTTGTGGCGGTGGAAGCGGTCGAAGGGACGGACGAAGCGATTCAACGGGGCGGCCAGCTGGCGAAAGACGGTGCCGTCGTCGTCAAGCGATGTAAGCCGCAACAGGACTTGCGATTTGATCTGCCGGCCGTCGGCCCGCGGACCATCGAGATCATGGCATCAGTGAACGCGTCGGTCCTGGCCATTGAGGCGGGCCGTACCATTATTCTCGACCGCGATTTGACACTGAAGAAAGCGAAGTCAGCACGCATTGCTGTGGTCGGCATCGTCAAACCACCTCCCCAAAGCGGAGGATCAATAACCCCGTGACTCCATTGCGGGCGGGTGTGATAGGGGTCGGACATCTGGGCCAGCATCATACCCGGCTCTATGCGTCGCTTCCCGATTCACGCCTGGTCGGTGTGGTCGATCAATCAGCGGAACGTGCCCGGATGATCGCTGAGCGGCATGGGGCCAAGGTCTTTCGCTCGGTTGAAGAACTGTTGCCCCAGGTCGACCTCGTCAGTGTTGCGGTGCCGACGTCCGCCCATCACGTCGTCGCGAAGACCTGTTTGCAGGCCGGCAAACATGTCCTGGTCGAAAAGCCGATCGCGGTGACCTCCGCCGAGGCCCAGGAACTGGTTCAGCTGGCCGCACAACGCCGGTGTCGACTGCAAGTCGGGCACAGCGAGCGCTTCAACCCGATCGTGCAGGTCATGCGCCCTCACATTGGGCGGCCGGTCTTCGTCGAATGCCACCGTTTGAGCAGCTTCAGCGAGCGTGGCACCGATGTCGACGTCATCCTCGACCTGATGATCCACGATCTGGATATGGTCCTCTCCTTCGATCCTGGCGCCGTCGAGGACGTACAGGCCGCCGGCGTGCCGGTGTTGTCATCGACCATCGATATCGCCAATGCGCGCATTCAGTTCACGAGCGGATGCGTGGCCAACCTCACGGCGAGCCGAGTCTCCACGAACAAAATGCGCCGCCTCCGGTTGTTTCAGCGGGACAATTATCTTTCGATCGACTTCCACACGAGGCAGGGCATGATCTGCCGTCGTGAGGCCGGTACCGGTGTGCGGCCGTCGATCGTCATTGAGCAGCTGCGCGGTAGCGAAGAGGAGCCATTGAAACTTCAGCTCGAGTCCTTTCTGAGCGCCGTCGCGTCAGGCCACAGACCGGTCGTTTCCGGTGAGGACGGTGCAGCGGCATTGGACCTCGCGCATCGGGTCTTAGAGGCCATCGAGCGCTTCGTCAGGCGGAACCAAGCAGAGGCTTCGCAGTCCGCCTTGCCGTTATCCTGAGCCTGGTCCGTCCATGCCGAAAATTCTGATTATCACCGGTGAAGCGTCGGGAGATCTTCACGGAGCCCACTTGGCCAAAGCGATTACCGTCCGCGATCCGAGCGTGCAGCTGGTCGGCATCGGCGGCGCCGGCATGAGGGCGGCCGGGGTGACCATGATCCCCGGGATTCCGCAACTTGACGTGATGGGGCTGATTGGCTTGTCCGCCGTGCGATTTCTGATCCGGCGCGTGCTCGCCATCCGACGGATCTTGAAGGCTGAACCGTGGGATTTGGTCGTGTTGATCGACAATCCTGGCCTGAATTTTCATTTCGCTCGTGTCGCCAGGTCCGCGGGTTTTCGCGTCGTCTATTACATCGCGCCTCAGCTCTGGGCCTGGCGTCCCGGCCGGATGAAATGGATTCAACAAAACGTCGACCATGTCGTCGTCATTCTGCCCTTTGAGGCGGAGCTCTACCGGCAGGCGGGTGTTCGATGCACGTTCGTCGGCCATCCGTTGCTCGATTCGGTGGCGCCACACTATGACCGGATGGCGTTGCGGGCCAAGTACAATCTCGACACGGCGGCCTCTGTGGTCGGACTGCTGCCCGGGAGCCGCCCGGCCGAAGTGACCATGTTGCTGCCCGTCCTGCTCGAAACGGCCAGGCGTTTGACGGTCAACAACCCGAAAACGCAATTTCTCCTGGCACAAGCTTCATCGATTGACGACAATCTGCTCCACAATCTGCTGCGACACAGCCCCGTGCAGGTGACTGTGGCGAAGGATCAGTCGAGTGAAGTGATGGCGGCCTCGGATGTGCTGCTGGTGTCTTCGGGAACCGCCACGCTCCAGGCGGCGGTCGTCGGCACGCCGATGGTGCTGCTCTATAGGACAACGTGGCCCACCTATTGGATCGCCCGTTGCTTGGTGCGGGTAAAGTGGATCGGGTTGGTCAACCTTGTCGCTGGCCGTTCCATCGTCCCGGAACTCATACAGGACGAGGCCACTGCCGAGCGGCTCTGGCAGGAAACCCGTCGGCTCCTGACCGATCGGCATGCTTGTGATGAGATGAAGGACGGATTGCGCCAGGTTCGGGAAGCGCTCGGCGAACCAGGCGCCTCGCAGCGTGCTGCGGAGGTGATACTCGCAGAATGTCGAGCCTAGACCGCTTCATACGCTTGGTTCGATACCTCAAGCCGTACCGGTTCCGGTTGGGGGCGGCTTTTGTGTGTTCGGCGCTGGTCGCCGCGCTGTCCGGAGCCTATGCCTGGCTAGTTAATCCGGTCCTCGATGAAATTTTTATCAACAAGAATCAGACATTGCTGCTCATCCTGCCCCTGGCACTGTTTGCGGTGGCTGTCTTTAAAAGCGCCTTCAGCTATGGACAAAACTATCTGATGAATTTTGTCGGCAACCAAGTCGTCACTGACATTCGTCAGGAACTGTTTGGTAGATTGGTGCGGCTGCCCGTGCAGTATCACGACGCGAACACCTCCGGTCGATTGGTCTCTCGCGTCATCAACGACGTCACCCTGATGGCCAATGCGATTGGCGGCGTGCTCAAAGACGTGTTTCAGCAAGGGTTGACCTTTCTAGTAATGCTCGGCGTGATCTTCTATCAAAACTGGAAGCTCGGCGGCCTGTCAGTCATCGTCATTCCACTTGCCGGCGTCACCATGATGCGGATGGGAAAACGTCTGCGCGCGCTGGGGAAAAGCGGTCAGGAACAGATGGGAGACATGGCGTCCACATTGCAGGAAACCCTTTCCGGCATTCGCATGGTGAAGGCGTACGGCCGGGAAGGGGCCGAGGCCGAGCGTTTCAAGGAGAGTAACAAGGCCTTCCTCAGCACGACGATGAAAGCGATCCAGGTGTCCTCGCTGGGCTCTTCCCACATTGAGGTGATCGGGGTCGTGGGAGTGGCGGTGATCATCTGGTACGGCGGATCGCTTGTCATCAACGGAGACATGACACCAGGAGCGTTTTTCTCATTTTTGGCAGCTATGTTCATGGTCTTTAACCCACTCCGGCGGCTATCCGGCTCTAACAACACCATCCAACAGGCATTGGCGGCGTCCGAGCGTGTGTTCAGCGTCATCGATCTGGAAACGGAACAGGAGACGGATCGGGGACAGCTGGTGATGCCGCCGATTACACGATCCGTCGTCTATCAGGACGTGACGTTTTTGTACGAAGGTCAGATGGTCCCGGCCTTGTCCGACGTCGATCTCATGATTCAAGCCGGTCAAATGGTGGCAGTGGTCGGAAGCAGCGGCAGCGGGAAAACGACGCTCGCAAATCTGCTTCCCAGATTCTATCAACCAACGGCAGGCTCTGTGCTGATTGATGGAGTCGATATTCAGTCGTTTACGCTCGCCTCATTGCGAGCTCAGATCGGCATTGTGTCTCAGGAGGTGGTCCTTTTCGACGACACTATCGTGAACAATATCGCGTTCGGACGGCAAGGGGCAACCGAGGCCGACGTCGTGCAGGCGGCGAAGCTGGCCTATGCGCATGAGTTTATCGAGCGGCTTCCCCAAGGGTATGCCACCATGGTTGGCGAAAAAGGCATCAAGTTGTCCGGCGGTGAGCGACAGCGGTTAGCCATTGCCAGGGCGATTCTGCGCGATCCTCCCTTGCTCATTCTTGACGAGGCGACCTCGGCCTTGGATACAGAGTCCGAACGTATTGTCCAACTGGCATTAAGCAATCTCATGGAGCACCGGACCACGCTGGTAATCGCGCACCGCCTGTCAACGGTGCAGCGGGCCGATAGAATTGTTGTCATGGACCGTGGCACCATCGTGGAAACAGGCACTCATGAGGAACTTCTACTGCAGGGAGGGCAGTACAGTCGACTCCATGCCCTGCAATTCCAGGATCTGCCGAATGAGTCATGATTGGCTGAAACCGGTAGAACGCTGGCTCAAGGTGGCGGTGCTTCCCCCGGCCGGCGCGACACTAATCCGTACACTGGGTCGGTCAATGCAGATCGAAACACGAGGCCATGAGCATGTGGACCGGCTCTACCGCGAAGGCCAACGCGTGATCATTGCCTTCTGGCATGCCCGTCAGGTGATGATGCCCCTGACGTATCGCGGCACGCTTGCACACATCCTCATCAGTCAGCATCAGGACGGCGAAATGATCGCGCGCATCGTGGAGCGGTTCGGGTTTCGGGCGGTTCGAGGATCCAGCACAAGAGGTGGCGTCGAGGCCTTGCGAGAATTGATCCGGCTGGGCCGCTCGGGGGTGGATCTCGTCGTCACACCGGATGGGCCCAAGGGACCACCGCAAATCGCCAAGATGGGCGTGATTCAGCTCGCCCGGGCCTCGAGGCTGCCGATCATCCCACTGGCGTTCAGCTGCTCAAAAAAAAAGTTTTTGCGAGTTGGGATCGCATTATGGTGCCGTATCCCTGGTCGCGCGGCCTTTTCCTGTGGGGACCGCCCTTGTGGGTTCCGCCGCAGGGCGATGCAGCGGAGCTGGAAGCGAAACGCCTTGAGCTCGAGGTACTCTTGAATCACCTGACCGCCCAGGCCGACGAGGCAGTGGTCAGTCGCTCATAGGGTTATTGAGCAGTCGATCCTTCTGCCATTCGTGTATCACCTCGATGTGGAACGTCTTCTACAATGGGCTGTTGCTGCTCGTGTCGCCGGTAATCCTTGCGATTCTGTTGGCAAAGCCGCGTTGCCGGCGAGGAGTATCGCAACGGTTCGGATTCACAACGCCGCGCCTCTCGCCGGATCATAGACCACTCATTTGGATGCATGCCGTCTCGCTCGGAGAGGTGGTGGCCATCACGCCGTTGATCCGGGAGCTGCACCGGCGGCATCCTGACCATCGTTTTGTGGTTTCCACGGCCACAGAAACCGGACGTGACGCGGTCGAGCAACGTCTGGCTGGTATTGCCGAACATGTGTATGCTCCTTTGGATTTTCCGTGGGCGGTGACGCGCACCATTGAACGTCTGCGGCCGGCTCTGTATGTGTTCATCGAAACCGAGTTGTGGCCCAATCTCCTGCGGCAACTGGCCCGCCGAGGCGTTCCGGCCGTCATGGTCAATGGCCGACTCTCGACGAAGTCTTACGCCCGTCAGCGACGACCTCCCGTGCGCTGGCTGTACGAGAGCATACTGCCCTCACTGCGATTATGCCTGATGCAGTCCGATCGCGACGTCGAGCGGATCATCGCGCTAGGAGCTGATCCGCGGTTCGTGCTTCGCACTGGCAATATCAAGTTTGATCAGCCTCTGCCTTCTTCCGAGCGGAAGGTGACAAGGACAGAGCTGGGGCTCGCGCAAGAGGCGCCGCTGCTGGTCGCCGGCAGCACGCACCCGGTCGAGGAGGAGATGGTGGTGGACGCCTATCGAACGGTGCTGGCACGGCATCCGTCCGCACAGTTGCTGCTTGCTCCACGGCACATCGAGCGGGCGGATGTGGTGGAAACGATGTTGCGTGGCCGCGGGTTGACAGTACGCCGGCGAAGCCGAGTTTCTCATCCAGAGGACTCGGGAATTTCGAGGACGCAGGCAGTCATTCTCGATTCGCGCGGCGAATTGGCGTCGGTCTATCAAGAGGCAACGGTGGCGTTCGTCGGCGGAACCCTTGTCCCCATCGGCGGTCACAACCTGTTGGAGCCGGCATTCTGGGCTAAGCCGGTTCTTTTCGGTCCCTATACCGACCATTGTGTGGAGATTGCCAATCTTTTGGTGCAGGCTGACGGCGGGCGCCGCGTAAATACGGTTGAAGAACTGACCACACAGCTTGCACGGTTGTTTGAAGAACATGAAGAACGCATCCGCATGGGACAAGCGGCCCAGTCGATGGTGCATCAGAACCAGGGGGCGTTGCAGGCAACCGTCGATGCCATCGATCGGCAATTGGCTTCAGTCAGTGCCAACCGCTCCCCATCATGTTCACCTGATTCCTTTCCGCTCATGGCAGGACGATAACGACACGGTGCTCACTCCCGGACAGAAACCGATGCGGTGGCTATCCTGGGCAGCGGTGCCCTATGGGTGGGTGATTCGGTTGCGCGCCTATGGGTATGAGCGGGGGTGGTTCGCGCGAAAACATCTTCCGGTTCCTGTGATCAGCATCGGGAATCTGACCGTCGGTGGGACGGGGAAGACGCCGTTGGTGATCGAGATGACCGAGTGGTTGCTCGAAGTAGGCAAGCGGGTGGCCGTGCTCAGCCGTGGCTATCGGCGTGCCAGTCGCGAGCCCCTGCTTCTTGTGTCAGACGGTGCAGGGACGTTCGCCACACCCGAACAAGCCGGCGACGAACCGTTCCTTATCGCGCAGCGCTGTCCCCGGGCTGTCGTGGCGGTCGGATCTGATCGGTACCAGTTGGGGCTGCTGGTCCTTGAGAGATATGGGGTGGACTGCATCGTGCTCGATGATGGATTCCAACACCTGGCCGTCCATCGAGACGCAAACGTGTTACTGGTTGATGCGACGGATGCACCTGGACTGGAGGGGCTGTTGCCGGCGGGGCGATTGCGGGAGCCGATCACCGCGGCCAAACGGGCGACGGCAGTGATCGTCACCAGAGCGGAGAAGGCAAGTCAAGTGGATGAGGTCATGAAACGCCTGCGGTCTGCCGTTGGTCCCTTGTCGATGACGGCGCAGGTGGTGTTCCGTGCCGGAGACCTCCTGTCAGTGGCGGCAGGTACCACACGATCTCGTGAGTGGTGTAAGGGAAAGGGCGCGCTCCTCGTGAGCGGTGTGGGACATGCGGCAGCGTTTCAGAGCACGGCCGAGGATCTGGGGGTTAAGATCCTTGAGGAAGTTGCCTATCCCGATCATTACGAATACAGCAGACAGGATGTCGAGCAGCTCGGGAAGCAGGCCGTCGAGCTCAAGGCAGACATTGTGCTTACCACCGAAAAAGACGCAGGAAAACTCCGGCCGTATCTGATACCTGACGACGGCGCATGGTGGGCCGTCAGACTCCAGGTCGAGTGGCGCGCAGGCGAAACTGCCATCCGAAACATGGTCCTGAATGTGCGGTCAACGACAAATGGGAGAATCCGTGCCTAAGGGACCGGTGCAACAGATTCTCGTGCGTGGACCGAACTGGCTCGGTGATGCGGTGATGTGCGAGCCCGCGTTGCGAAGCCTTCGGCGATTGTTTCCTCAGGCGTCCATCACCTTGCTGGTAAAGCCTGCGGTTGCCGGATTGTTCCAGTCCCACCCGGGCATCGACCGAATCATGTTGTATGAGGACAAGGGCCGTCATGCAAGGCTGACGGGAAAATGGCGACTGGCTCGTGAGTTGCGACGGGAGGGCTTTGATCTGGCGGTGCTGTTCCAGAATGCGTTCGAAGCGGCGTTGATTACCACGCTCGCCGGCATCCGACGGCGCTATGGGTATGCCACGGACGGAAGGAGCTTGCTCTTGTCTGACCCGGTAGCGATGCCCGATCGTCGAACGCCTCTCCACCAGGTGGAGTATTACTGGAACATGCTCAAACCGTTCGGACTTACGGGGCAGCCAGACCACCCGGAATTGTTTATCGCGCCTGACGAAGAACGGTCGATCGAGGCGCGGTTGAGGCAAGAGGGGATTACGGTAGGCGATGTCGTGATCGGCATCAATCCGGGCTCGACCTATGGCGGGGCCAAACGATGGTTGCCCGACCGTTTTGCGGAAGCAACCGAACGGCTCTGTCGCACGCTCGGTGATTCTGGCCAGCGGCCGGCAGTGGTAGTCATCGGCGCAAAGGGCGAGGAGCCATTGGGACATGAGATCGTCTCGCGGCTGACCGCGCGCTCCGCGGTCCTCTCCGGCGCGACGACGATTCGGGAGTTGATGGCGCTCATTAATCGTTGTGCCGTGCTCATCACCAATGACACCGGGCCGATGCACATTGCGTCAGCCTTGGATGTACCGGTTGTGGCCGTGTTTGGACCGACGGATTGGCGAACGACTTCACCCTTGGGAAAAGAGCATGCGCTGCTTCGTCATCCCGTCGATTGTGCGCCCTGTATGCTGAGAGAATGTCCGATCGACCATCGATGTATGACCGGCGTGACCGCGGAACAGGTGTATGAGGCGGGTCTTTCGATCGTGTCTGGTCGATCCGGATTGTCCTGTGCGAATCAACAGGAGACGAATCGGATTGAGCCGAGAGACCGTACCCGCGTTCTTGACGGGTACACGATTTTCTTGGATCGCGACGGAACCTTGAACGAAGATCCCGGATACTTGAGATCCGCCTCAGATTTGAAGTTGCTGCCGGGGGTGGCCGCGGCCCTGGCCCGGTTCAAGACTGCGGGAGCGCGGTTGGTGGTCGTTACGAACCAATCCGGCGTCGGTCGAGGCTTCCTGAGCCTGAAAGATTTGGAAGCCATTCATGCCAGGCTGGAGGGCCTGTTAGAACAATACGACGCCGCGCTTGATGCCATCTACTTTTGTCCGCACCATCCGGACGACGGGTGCCGCTGTCGCAAACCAGCCACCGGCATGATCGATCGGGCCGTTGCTGAATTGGGAGCGGACCTCCGTAAGGCGTATCTGATCGGCGACCATGCCAGTGATATCCAGTTGGCGAAGACGGCCGGAGTGAAATCGATTTTGGTCACGAGCGGCAGGGTGGACCAACAGGCCTTGACGATGTTGCGGGCTGCCGGGGCCGTTCCCGATAAGGTCGCCTCATCGATGACCGAGGCGGCGGAGTGGATTCTTTCCGATGCCGCCCACAACACGGTTTCCCCGGCTGAACGTTCCGCCAATTGAAAGTGGACTGCATCATCTGATTCTGTTCTGATGACCATGAATATCCTTCTCGTCAGGCCCGACGGCATCGGCGATGAAATCCTCTGCCTGCCTGTGGCAACGGCCTTGCGGCAGGTGAAGCCTGAGAGCCGCATCATGTTCTTGTCGACAGAGTACGCCGCCCCGGTCCTTCAACACCATCCGGACCTGGATGAGATCCGGACCGTGTCCGGGCGCGAATCGCTGCACGAGTTAATCGCATTGTTTCAACGGAACGTGGACGCAGCGATTTTTCTGAAACCGTTCCGGCGCTTGATGTGGGCGGCATGGCTGGCTGGGGTGCCTCTCCGCGTGGCCACAGGCTATCGCTGGTATAGCGTTCTGGCCAATCGCCGGATCTATGAACATCGAAGTGACTTTTCAAAGCACGAGACTGCGTACAATGTGCAGATGTTGAAAGGACTCGGAATCGATCCGCCGAGCCCTCTTCCCCCGAAGCTGGTCGTCACCGAGGACGAGCGCCAAACGGCGATCCGACGTCTGTCTGTGGTGCCAGCGCCCCGCGTGGTGCTCCATCCTGGCGGTTTTGCGGCCAGGAGGTGGCGAACCGAGCATTATTGGGAATTGGCTGAAGCGCTGGGTGCATGCGGGTTCGGTGTCGTCTTCACGGGCAGTGCGACGGAGAGGGAACATTTTTTTCAATCGCCGGCCGCGAGATCTCCGCTTCCGGAGGGCATGGTTAGCCTGATGGGAGTGGCAACGCTAAGGGAATCAATGGCGATCATCGCAGAAAGTCATGCAGTGGTATCCGGTGCCACCGGGCCTGCGCATATCGCAGCGGGCTGCGGCGTGCCGAACGTCAGTCTGTTCGATCCGCGCCGCAACAACCTTCCGACGCGATGGCAACCGTTGGGAACCGGGGTTGTTCTTCGCCCGGAAGTGCCGACCTGCGAAAAATGCATCTATGAAGCCTGCCCCTATTGGGATTGCCTGGATCGGATCACGGTTGACAAGGTGGTACAACAGCTCAGAGAGGTGACGGCGCGACCATTTCCTTTGCGGGTGGTGCATGTCTAAGCTCTCTGTCTACGTCATCGCCTATAACGATGAGCCAAACATGCGTGCGTGTCTCGAGTCTGTTACGGGGTGGGCCGATGAAGTGATCGTCGTGGATTCGCACAGCACCGACCGCACCGCGGCGATCGCTGCCGAGTTTACTAACAAGATCTATCAGGTGGAGTTTGCGGGCTTCGGTGCACTCCGGAACCAGGCGATCGCCTATTGCTCACATGAATGGATCTTCAGTTTGGATACGGATGAACGGATGACCATGGCTCTGCAAGCGGAAGTCCGCGAGGTGCTTAAGCGGCCGACTCCTGCCGACGCGTATTTCGTCCCCCGGAAGAACTTTTTTCTTGGGCGTTGGATCAAGCATTGTGGCTGGTATCCCGATTATCGTCAGCCGCAGCTCTTTCGAAAAGGCCGGTTGCGCTATCGCCAGGAGCTGGTGCATGAAAGCTTTGATTGTGAGGGGCCGGTGGGATATCTGTCCGAGCCGGCGTTGCAATATCCCTTTCGGGACATCGATCATTACATCGCCAAGCAGGACCGATACTCCGACCTCATGGCGAGACGCATGGTCGAGGAGGGGCGCCGGTTCAGGGCCCATCAGTTGTTGTCGCATCCGATAGGTGCCTTTTTTAAGATGTATGGCCTGAGGCGGGGGTTTCTCGATGGGATGCCGGGGTTGATTCTTTCCGGCCTCTATGGCTATTACACGTTCACGAAGTACGCAAAATTCTGGGAACTTGCGAACATGGAGCTTGAGCGCGAGCGGTCCATGACCTTGACCCGAGAGAAAGGCTCATGAACGTCAGCGGTTTCACCTTTTGCCGTAATGCGGTGAAATACGATTATCCGGTTGTTGAATCGATCAAATCCGCATTGCCGCTGTGCGATGAATTCATTGTGAACGTCGGCCGGTGCGATGATGGAACATTAGAGCTGATCCAGTCGATCGAGGATCCCAAGATCAAGATCGTCGAGTCGATGTGGGATGAATCGTTGCGCAAAGACGGGTTGATTTATTCACAACAGACGAATATTGCGCTCAGCCATTGTAAGGGCCAGTGGGCGTTCTATATTCAAGCCGATGAAGTCGTGCACGAAGATGATCTGCCGGCGCTCAGACGGTCGATGACACAACATGCCGCGGACCCAATGGTGAAAGGACTGCTGTTCCGATATTTGCATTTCATCGCCGATTACTGGTCGACCAATCCCTGGTTCTATCATAAGGCCGTCCGCATCATTCGAAACAACGGGGAAGTGGAGTCGTGTGGCGATGCCGTGGGATTTCATTTCAAAGCGACTCAGCAATATTTGCAAAGCGGTCCGAAAGAATGGCTGCCCTATTCAGGTGCGAGGATGTTTCATTACGGCTGGGTGAAGGATCCGAAGACGATGCTGGCCAAGGTCAAGGAACAAGTCGCCGTCTACCACGGCAACAATCCTCCGCCCCGGCAGGCCAGGCTCTACACGCAAGATACGTTTGAGTATGACGATTATGCGGTGCTGAAGGATTTCCAGGGACGGCACCCGTCGGTGATGAATGCACGCATCGCGGCCTCTCGCCGATGGGGTCACAGGCGAAATCGGTGGCTAAACTGGCGGTTTTATCGTGAAATCTCCCGCCGAGGATTTCGCGGGTGAGTGACCGATTAGCTACATTGAGACCGCTTCTTTTTTCCCCGAACAGGCGTCCGCCGCAATTTCCAAATGCCAGGGATGTCTTCTGCAAATATGGACAAACTTCTCTCGTCATACGGTAGGTATGGCCCGTCACTGTCGCTCTGCCGCGATGTGGAGGATGCAGCATGTTGAGCATCATCGTCGCGGTGCACAATCAAATCGGGCACAATCAACTCTTCTTGCAGGGGATTCGCCAGTACACCACCGGTCCGTACGAAGTCATTGTCATCGATAACCACTCCTCAGATGGGTCTGTCGAATTTTTCGAAGGGGAGGGCTGTCGGGTGATCCGACACGACCGGAACCGCTGCTACCCGGAGTCGATGAACGCCGGATCACAGATCGCTAAGGGCGACTGGCTGTGCCATATCAACAACGACCTCTATGTGGCCCCACAATGGAACCAGCGACTGATCGAGGCGATGGAGCGGCATAAACTCGATGCCGCTTCTCCATTAGGATTGGAAATGATGCCGTCGGCGAGGCTGACGGATTGGATGCAGAGACGGTGGGCTGCCATTGGCCAAGGTCGTCTCTCCAGCGGGAAAGGACCCGATCAACTGCGTACCATGATTCATGCGATGTACGGCGATTGGGAACGCTATTGCGCAGAAGTACATCGAGCATTTTCCGAACGTATATTTGATGGGATCGTTGGCTCTTGCGTCATGATCCGTAAAACCGCGTATGACAAGCTAGGTGGTTTAGACGAACGTATCCAGTCGGCAGATTGGGATTTGTATTACACGCTCAAGAGACGAGAGCGGGACATCGGTGATCTCAAGCGTGTCATGGTTCTTGGAGCGACATTTGTTCATCATTTCATCCGGGCGACCATCAAGAGCAAGCGGGAACCGTTTGCCTGTACGCACGAACGATGGTCCATCGATCAAAAGTGGAGCCGCGCCGAACAGGCAACCCTCTGGTGCAAACCGGAAGAATTTCTTCCTCCCTCCACATGGGCTGGCCCCATCAACCGGCATGTGGTAAAGCCGTTGAAAAAGTTGCTGCTGGAGATTGATCGTGCGACCGCGTTTCGCCGCCTTTGGGCCGATCCTCAGCGCATCGTCGAAGGGTATCGTCGCCGGTTTGATCAATTCGGCCGAGCAGAATCCTCGCTCCGATCATCCGTGTAACGACCAGGAGAGTTCGTGTCGACCGTTGCCTGCGTGATCATCACGAAGAACGAGGAAGCCAACATACAAGAGTGCCTCGGCTCGGTCGCCTGGTCAGACGAACGGATTGTCGTGGATGCCGAAAGCAGGGATCGCACCACGGAGCTCGCAAACGCTGCCGGTGCGAGGGTGATCGTCCGGCCGTGGCCTGGTTTTGGCCCGCAAAAAAATTATGGGATAGACCTGGCTGCGGGGGAATGGATTTTGATCGTGGATGCAGACGAGCGAGTTCCCAAGCCGCTTCACCAGGAAATTCTCGCTCGGATTACCGCCTGGAAGCCGGGAGATCCGGTTGCCTATGAAATCCCGCGGAAAAACTACTTCTACGGGGCTTGGGTTCGCTATGCCGGTGTCTATCCGGATTATCAGATTCGGTTATTTCGGAGGGGCTGCGCTTGGTACAACGACGTGCCGGTGCATGAAAACCTGATCGTCGATGGGCTGATCGGAAGGCTGTCCACTTCCTTGGAGCACCAGACCGAAAAACGAATCGCAGACCACTTCAGGAAGTTCGGCCTCTACACCACGCTGGCCGCACGAGAGAAGTCTGGGTCGGTTCGTGGAGTCCGAATCGATGATCTCGTAATCCGGCCTCTCGTCGTGTTCGTGAAGACGTATGTGCTCAAGCAGGGCTTCCGAGACGGCGCTCGTGGGCTCATCGTGTCGGTCTTTGCGAGCATGTACACATTCGTTAAATATGCGAAGGTCTGGCACATGATCCAGGTGACGAGAGGCGAGGCGATTGAACGGTAGTGACGCGGCATATCCTGTATGTCCATGGAATGGAATCGATCGGAGGAGCCGAGCAGGATCTGTTGGTGCTCTTGCGCCATCTGGATCGAACACAATGGCTTCCGGCTGTCGCCTGTCCAGCACGAGGTGAGTTTCGGAGCCGCGTCGCGGCGCTCGGCATTTCCGTGTTTCCGGTTACGCTTCCTCCTTGGCGGAAAGTCTCATCGTGCTTTTCACGGTACGCAGGGGTCCGAGCGCTGAGAGCGGTGGCGAAAGGCTTCCGGCCCCAGTTGATCCATGTCAATGATCTGTGGTGGGTGCCTCACACGTTGCTAGCAGTGAAGCGGCTGAGCGATGAACCGATTCCTGTAATCGCTCATGTCCGGCAACATCTTAATCCTCAAAAGGCGGGAGCGTACCAGCTGGATCGGGTGGATCACGTGCTGGCGGTATCACATCGAATTCAGGGTGTACTTGAACGTGGAGGAGTCCTTCCAGAACATGTGTCTACTCTCTACAGCGGAGTGGATCTGACTGCTGATTCCAGCGAGGCGGAGGGTGCAAACGCACGAATCAGGCATGGGATTCCACCCGATGCGTTGGTCATAGGGACGGTTGCCAATCTGCTGCCCATCAAAGGCCTCGAAACTATGATCGAGGCGATGTCCGCAGTGCGAGTGAAAGTGCCCAGTGCCCACTATGTTGTCGTTGGAGGCGGCTCCGAGGCGTACTTGCGGGAGCTCTTGGATCTCTGCAAGGCCCGCGGTGTCAGCGATGTGGTACATTTCGTCGGATTTCAACAGCCGACGTGGGGTTATTTGGCTTCAATGGATCTGTATGTGCAACCCTCAAGGGATGAAGCGCTTGGGATTGCGGCCATCGAAGCCATGGCTATGGGCAAACCGGTCGTGGCTTCTCGCGTCGGTGGATTACCGGAAGTGGTGTTGGAGGGAACGACGGGTATGTTATTTGCCCCTGGAGACGCCTCTGCCCTGAGCGAAGCGGTGGTCGCGTTGTTCCGGGACCCGGCTACACGTCTTGCGATGGGGCGAGCCGGCCGCGAACGAGCGCGTGAAGTGTTTAGTCTTCAGAACACCGTACACCGGCTGGAGTTGGTCTACCAACGAGCATTGAGCGGAAGACAAGGTGGATACGATCAGAATAGGCATTGATGCCAATCCTCTGGTCGGTGATCGTGGGGGGATCGGCTGGCACACGTATTATTTGTTGCGGGAAATGTTAATGGCTCAGCCGAATGTAGCGTTCGTCGGATATCTCAGACCAGGCTCCACCCCGCCAGAGGAAATTCGATATTGGACGGGAGCTGATCGTCTCACGTGGGTGACGGCTTCGAAATGGGCGATGCGAGGCCGTGGAGCAGTCGATCGGTTAGATCTCTACCATGGGACGAATTTTCGCATGCATACGGTCGGACGGTATGGCGGGATTGTGACGATCCATGACCTCTGGCTTGAGCGATTTCCGAAATATTCGTCAAAGTTTCTCGGGCAGAGACTGTCATCGTACAAGACGAGGCGGACGGCTGCTCGCGCCAGAAAGGTCGTCACGGTTTCGAGGTTTTCGGCGCGTGAGTTGGCCGAGGTGTTTGGCTTATCTGCTGATCGAATTGCCGTGATCCCGAACGGTGTCTCTGAGGACTTCTTCCCGAGGAAGGATACCGATGCGTTCATGGCGTTGAAGCAGAGGATTGGGCTCACGACCGATCGGTATCTGTTGTTTGTCGGAGGCGCAGATCCTCGCAAAAACCATCGTGTCGTGATGGAGGCGGCGTCGCTGGTCTCGACGCACCTTGATGACCGAACGCTGGTATTCGCAGGAACCCCCACGCATCGATTTGGCTCCTACGAGAACACCGCCAAATCATGCGGGCTGATCGACCGGCTCTTATGTCCGGGCCGTTTATCGCAGAAGGAATTGCAATTGCTCTATTCCTATGCTGATCTCTTCATCTTCCCGTCTCTGTACGAAGGATTTGGCATGCCGGTGTTAGAGGCAATGGCATGCGGCGCGCCGGTGATCACCTCAGAGACGACCGCTTTGGGTGAAGTAGCTGGAGACGCCGCTATGCTGGTCGACCCGCGGAATCCGCGTGAAGTCGCGGACACTATGGTCCAGGTGCTCAAGAGCGAGGCCCTGCGTGAGTCGCTCAAAGCAAAAGGGTTTGCGCGTATCAAAGAGTACACCTGGTCTCGATCGGCCAGGCAGACATACGAGTTGTACGCTTCGCTCCTGCGATAGACCAAAGACATGAACGCCCGTAATATTCTGGTGATCAAACTACGCTATCTCGGCGACGTCCTCCTGGCAACGCCGACGCTGCACGCCCTCAAGACCGCCCATCCGGCGTCGCGCGTGACTGCCCTTGTCAACCGGGGCACCGAAGAGATTTTATACGCGAATCCACACGTCGATGACATTATTCCCCTCGACCGCGGCTCGCTCATCGAGCAGTGCCGATTTGCCTTGCAGATACGACGGAGGCGCTTTGACACCGTGGTGGATTTGACGGACGGCGACCGTGCGGCATTTCTCACGTGGGTCAGTGGAGCAACAGTTCGCGTCGGTTTCAATGCCGAAGACCGATGGACGGGACGGTGCTACACGACCGTCGTCAGAGGGAATGAAGGGTCACATCGCATCGAACGGGACTTGGCGGCTCTTTCCCCTTTGGGCATCAAGGCCCAGGACCACCTTCCTCGGATCTGGCTGAGTGCGGAAGATGACGCACGAGTGGAACAACTGGTCAGAGATTTGGCCATTCCAACAGACCGGCCCTGGGTCGTGATCCAACCGGGTGCCCGTTATTGGTTCAAAGCGTGGCCGACCGAACGTTTTGCCGACCTCGCCGACCGCTTGACTGACCGGTTCGATTGCCAAGTGCTGGTTGGGGGAAGTCCAGAAGAACAGCCGTTGACCGAGTCCGTCGTGAAGCAGGCAAAGAGCCGGGTGCTGAACATTGCCGGACGTTCGAATGTCCGAACGTTAGCTGCACTTCTCAAACGGTCGGCGCTGTTTGTCGGTAACGATACGGGCATCATGCATATCGCGGCCGCGATCGGTACGCCGGTCGTGGGGCTGTTCGGTCCGTCAAACCCGATAGAATGGGGTCCGCGCGGCGGTCCGGCTGAAACGATCTATAAAGGACTTGACTGTCGAATTTGCTTTCATCCAACCTGCCGGCGAGGCGAAGAAAACTGCATGAAGCTGATTACGGTTGAGGAAGTAATGGCGGCATGTGCGAGGTTGCTTATACGGCCACGACGTGAACCTGCGGTTTGACTAAGGAGGGAAGGGTGATTCTCGACATTGGGTGTGGGCCGCATAAACATGCAGGTGCTATTGGTGTCGATCGTCGAAAAATAACGGGCATCAATGTCATTTGTGATATCGAGGAAGGGCTTCCCTTTCGTCAAGGAACCGTGACGGCGATCTATCTGCATAACATTGTGGAACACATGCGGGATCTGATCGCCTTTATGATCGAGCTGTATCGGGTATGCAAACCGGGAGCGAAGATGTACGTTCGGACACCCTACTATGCTTCTCGGGAAGCGTTTGTGGATCCTACGCACGTCCGCTACATCACAGAGGCCACGTTTGAATATTTTGATTATCCAAATTATTACGGGCTCGATACCAATATCAAAATTCGATCGATCTTTTATAAAATGCGAAAACCGTTTAAGTTCCTACCGGCCTATTTTCAGAAGCGCTGCCGAACCTATTTGTGGAATGCCTGTATTGAAATGGATCTGGAGCTGGAGGTCATCAAGCCTCTGTAAGGGACAGGCTGGAGCGAGCGATGCCAAGGGTATCGGTGGTAATGCCGGTCTATAATGGAGAGCGATTTCTTAACGAGTCGCTCGGATCGGTGTTGGCTCAAACCTTTGATGACTACGAGATCGTCTGCGTGGACGATGGCTCGACGGATGGTTCGTCTGCGCTTCTTGATCGCTACAGCCAGCGCATTCGAGTAGTGCGCCAAGGCAACGCGGGACAAAGCATGGCCCGCAATGTCGGAGTGTCGCATGCGAAAGGCTGCTACATTGCTTTTCTCGATCAAGATGATATCTGGTATCCATCCAAACTCAGCAGCCAAGTAGGCGTTCTGGAATCAGACCCTGGCGTGGTCTTGGTCCATTGTAACTTTGACCACATAGACGAAAGCGGGCAGATGCTGCAGCAAGGAGTGGGGTTGAGCGAGCGGGCATCGGCCCTTGCCTCGTCAATGGGTCAATTGATCAATGAAGCTCTGATCTTTCCCTCGGCGATGATGATTCGAAAAGATGCTTATCAGCGAGTAAGTGGATTTCATCCCGAGTTGCAAGGATTTGAAGATTTTGACCTTATTGCAAGGCTCAAACACCAGGGTACATTTGTGCTGCTGGAAGAAACAGGGATGGCGTATCGACTGCATGGACATGGGTTCAGCCGAACAGGAGGCATCCATGTCATCCGGAGTCGTGAGAAGTTTCTTCGTCGGCTGCAAGAGCTTTATGACGGTGATCAAAAGAAGGGAGCCATTTTGCGGCGTATGTTGGCAGATTGCTACTCTGACTGGGGTATCCACGAAGTGAGGAGAGGAAACAAAAAGGAAGGACGAAAAAAGCTCATCCAATCTCTGGGTTGTGATCCCACCATCGTGCGAACCTACTCGCGGCTGCTTCGTGCAACACTGGTCCCCGGCTGCTTGACTCGTCGAGATAGTTAGTTCATATTGTGAACGCTTCGACAATTTATCCGTATATTTCATGGATTTACAGGGTCAGAGAGATCTCTTACTCCTGAGTGAGTTGAATCGCAACGGCGACGCTACACAGCGTACGCTCGCGGTCAAACTGGGAGTCGCTCTTGGATTAACCAATCTCTACCTGAAGCGTCTCGCCCGAAAAGGCTACATTAAGATCACGACCATTCATCGCAATCGCATCCGCTACTTACTGACTCCTCAGGGTTTCGCCGAAAAATCCCGCCTTACGTATCAGTATATGCTGTACTCGCTGTCCTATTACCGCGATATGCGTGGACGTCTCAAAGACATGTTGTCATCGCTCGAATGGACGAAGGGACAGCGCGTCGCGATCTGCGGCACGGGCGAGCTGGCCGAATTGGCTTATTTGGCGCTGCGGGAGATGAACATCGATTGCGTTGGATTTGTCGACGGGGGGAGGCGGGAGACGTTTCTGTCCTGTCCCGTGTCTTCACCCGATCGGATCGTTGCATGGAACTTGGATCGTGTGCTGATCGCCGATTTTGACCAGGCGGGGGCGTACGAAGAGCAACTGGTACAGTCCGGCATTCCGCAAGAGAAGCTGCTGAAGCTGGGACTGGGACAGTAGGGCGGAGCGAGTTTGACACTGTAAGTGAGAGGGCGGAGCTGTGTCTACAGGATCTAGGCAAAGTCAGATGACCGATCTTCACTGGTACGCGTTGCGCACTCGGTCGCGACACGAAAAGGTTGTGCGCGATCAACTCCTTCATCAGGGCATTGAACCGCTCCTCCCCACGGTCAAGCGTCTCAGTCAGTGGAAGGATCGAAAAAAAGAGGTCGAGGTGCCCTTGTTCTCGGGTTATTGCTTCGTCCGTTTCGGTTCTACTCAGAAGCTGCCGGTCCTCAAGACTACCGGCGTTGTAGATATTGTCGGCGGAGGGCAGCGCCCGGAGCCGATTCCTGACGAGGAGATTTCAGCCATACAGACTCTGATGACCAGTGTGCTTCCCTACGACCCGCATCCATATTTACAGGAGGGCATGAAGGTGGAAGTCATCCGAGGTCCACTGCAGGGCGTTCACGGGATCTTATTGCGCAAAGATAAGCGGCATCGCTTAATCCTCGGCGTGCGTCTCATCCAACAGGCGGCCGCGGTGGAGATTAACGTCGGGGATGTTGTCCCTGTTTAGCGTCGAACAGACCTGGCACGTGGCGAGCAACTCGTTACAACAGGATGCCTATTTTTGAACCCACCGCGCAACCGGGCGAGCCATCCGTCCTCGCGCTGAAAGACTTGCGTAGAACGGAGGCCATTCGCGAGCGGTTCGATCAACTCGCAGGTACACGCGCAGCATGGCAAGGTAAGTCTGCCTATTATTACAAAGATCAGCGCCGCTACCTTCAATTTCTCGTTCCTGAAGGCTTAAAGGTTCTCGAGATTGGCTGCGGCCTCGGTGATCAATTGGCAGCGCTGAAGCCGTCCCGTGGCGTGGGAATTGATATCAGTAGTGCCATGGTCGCCGAAGCCTCTCGGCGTCATCCGAATATCGAATTTCGGGTCGGGGGTCTTGAAACCTTGCGCGACGATGACGTGTTTGAGGTGGTCCTACTGGTCGATGTCATCGGACATTTGCTCGATGTCGAGGCCGTACTGAGAGGGGTCCGCCGCATCTGTACCCCGTCTACCAGAATCGTCATCGCCTATTACAACTTTCTTTGGGAGCCGGTCCTCTGGCTAGCTGAACGGCTAGGATTCAAGATGCCCCAACAACAGCAGAACTGGCTCTCACCGGCTGATATCAGGAACCTCTTGCGACTCGCGGACTATGAAGTCGTGAAATCCGAGAGCCGGCTCTTGCTCCCGAAGAAGATTCCTATTCTCGCCTCCATGGTCAACCGATACCTGGCTTACCTGCCTGTAATCAATCGACTGTGTCTCACGCAATATGTCGTGGCAAGAATGCGTGGTGTCGAAACGCAGAGCGATTTCACTGTCAGCATCGTGATTCCGTGCCGCAACGAAATGGGGAATATTGAAGCCGCGATCACCCGATTGCCTCGCTTTGGTCTGCGCCAGGAGATTATTTTCGTCGACGGACATTCGACCGACGGGACGGTTGAGGAAATTGAACGGGTGAGGAGACAGTACCCGCAGTACGAGATCAGGTGTTTCATTCAAGACGGCAAGGGGAAGGGCGACGCGGTGCGCAAGGGATTCGCCCATGCCACGGGAGACATCCTAATGATCCTCGACGCCGATCTCACAATGCCTCCTGAGGACCTCCCGAAATTCTACGACGCGATCGCCAGCGGAAAGGGAGAATTCATCAACGGAAGTCGCTTGGTCTATCCGATGGAACAGGAAGCCATGCGGTTTTTGAACCTGGTCGGCAACAAGTTCTTCAGCATGGCCTTCTCCTGGCTGCTCGGGGAGCGGATCAAAGACACCTTGTGTGGGACCAAAGTCCTGTTTCGAAAAGACTACGAGCGGATCGTCGCGAACCGTGCTTACTTCGGCGAATTTGATCCCTTCGGAGATTTCGATCTGTTGTTCGGGGCGTCAAAGCTCAACCTCAAGATTCTTGAAGTGCCGATCCGATATCAGGAGCGCACCTATGGGACAACCAACATCAATCGGTTCCAGCATGGTTGGTTGTTGCTGAAGATGACAGTCTACGGATTCTTTCGTCTCAAAGCGGTCTGATGTCTGAAGAAGTTTTGCGCCGCCATCACATCGTCTGGACCCAAAAGCCTGTGCTGAGACGGCTGTATTCCTCCTGGTACCAGGAGATCTCTCGCTGGCTCCGCCCCGGGCTGACAGTCGAAGTGGGAGGAGGGACCGGCAATCTAAAGGAATTCTCTCGTCACGTCCTTTGTACGGACGTCGTGAAAATGCCTTGGTTGGATGCGCTTGTCGATGCCCAACACCTACCGTTTCGCAGCGGAAGCATCTCAAATATTGTGCTGTTCGACGTGCTGCATCATCTCGAAAACGTGCGCTACTTTTTTGACGATGCGCTTCGCGCCCTCGTTCCAAACGGTCGCATTCTGATTATGGACCCTTATGTGTCTGCACTCTCTTGGCCGATCTATCGGTTCCTGCATTCAGAACCCATGGATTTCAAGAGCGATCCTCTTGCGATCGTCCCTCCGTTGGCGCAGAGACGGCCTTTTGACGCCAATCAAGCGGTTGCACGCATCGTGTTTGAACGATCATATGAGCGGTTCCGCAAACTCTATCCACATCTTGCAAAGATCGCCCATCAGCGTCTGGCCTTCTTCGCCTATCCGCTCAGCGGGGGATTCGACCATCCCTCACTGGTTCCGTTGCGGGCCATCGACGGACTTTTGCGATTGGAGCAATGGTGCCGCCGTCTCGGCCGCCTGCTCGCATTTCGGCTTCTCGTCGTGCTGGAAAAAACATCTTCCTGATGGATGCGTCCTCAACCTGTGATTTTCTGGTCGTTGGTGCGGGTATCATCGGCGTGTCGATCGCGCGAGAACTCCGGCGACGATATCAGGCTCGCGTCATCGTAATTGAGAAAGAACAGCTCGCAGGCCAGCATGCCAGCGGAAGGAACAGCGGAGTACTCCATGCTGGTGTGTATTACAAGGCGGGGACACTGAAAGCACGACTGTGCGTTGAAGGCAACCGGCGGATGCGTGAGTATTGTGTGGCAAGGCAGATTCCTCTCAACGACCACGGAAAGGTTATCGTTGCAAGAAGTGAGAAGGAACTTTCTGCATTGCACGAACTGTATGCGCGATCGCAAGCCAATGGTGTCCGATCAGAATTGGTAGATGACCAAATACTCAATGAGATCGAACCCTGCGCCAAGACCATTGATCAGGCACTGTATGTGAAGGACACGGCGGTGGTGAATCCACAGCGGGTTATGGATGCTGTGGTCGATGATGCTCGGCGGGAAGGAGTCATCATGAAAATGGGATGTGCCTGGCGGCGTCGTGAGGGAACAGACGTGGCGATTACTTCCGAAGGAAGAATGGCATATGGTCACCTGGTAAACTGTGCCGGCTTATTCGCGGATCGTATTGCCTGGGCATGTGAAGCTGGGCTTGAATATCGGATCCTTCCATTTCGTGGACAGTTCTATAGGCTTAGACCGGAGTCCAAAGTCAAAGTTTGTGGGAACATCTATCCCGTGCCTGATCTCAGGAACCCATTCTTAGGCGTCCATTTCACTCGTCGCCCTGAAGGGGATGTGACGATAGGGCCCTCCGCGCTTCCATTGTTTGGTCGGGAACAGTACCGAGGGCTGAGAGGCGTCACCATGCAAGACGCAATGGCGATGCTGACGTATTTGCTGAGATTGTTTAAGCGAAACCAGGATCATTTTCGGTCGATTGCATGGCGAGAACTTGTAAAAGCTTCCAGATCCGGATTCTTTCGGGAAGCACAAGGACTCGCAAACGGATTTGAAGCAGCGGATCTTCAAGCTGGTAAGGAGCCTGGCATTCGCGCGCAACTCGTTCACGCGAGGACTTCGGAATTGCTTAACGATTTCGTGGTCGAGTCAGGCGTCAAATCCACGCATGTATTAAATGCTGTGTCACCGGCGTTTACCTCCTCATTGCCATTTGCCGAGCATGTCGTGGGCGGGATGAAGCTTGTGTAGGAGCATATACACAACGGAGTCTATACCATTTGACGCGCTTAAATGACTCTGCGAAGTCGACTCGATGCGTCAGCATTCTTCTTCGTTTAAGAATCCATCATGAAGCTTGAGAGTGAAGAGCGAGACGCGTCCACAACCATAAGTAAAGTATCTGGAAATCGCTTTCATGCGAGAGCGTTCATCTTGCACCTTCAAACTTATGGGCTGGCCGCAGTCACATTCTTGAGTTTCTTTCCAAGCCTCTTTCGTTATCAAGAACGCGCATCCATTCTATTGCTCGTCGTAGCGTTATGTTTTGCCTGGGTGAACAGGATTAATCCATATGTTCGAACGCCGCTTGATGTGCCGCTATTCGCGTTTGCCGGCTGGGTGCTGCTGACGATTCCCTTTGCGATCGATCCTGGGTACAGCTTTTCCGAGTGGAGGAAGCTCATTGCTCATGTACTCGTGTTCTACTGGGCGATGTTTGTGTTGCGGCTGAATGGTCATGTGGGACCAGCTCGCAAGATCTTGTTTGCAGTCGTCTTGGGCAGTTTGGCGTTGTCGATATTCGCTCTTCAAGATTTCGTGTGGCGCGGAGGAAGCTGGAGAGATCGTCAGGTTCGTGCTGTCGCACTCACCTCCGATTACAACTGGTTGACGTCCTATTTGGTCCTTGTCATTCCGGTCTTACTCGGATGGCTCATCAAGCAGTCGAATCTCGCAACCAGAGCATTTGCGTCCGTGACCCTCGCCACTTCGGTACTTGCACAGATCGCAGCCTACACGCGCGCCGGATGGGTGGCCCATTTCACGCAGGCATTGGCGTTCGTGGTCCTCGTTCGACGACAGCAAGTAGTTATTTGGTTTCTGATCGGCGCCATGCTGATGGGAGGTGT
>Ga0081455_10000253_pt1 | contig 70023 bp, 57 predicted proteins | sample TabmetS3T2R1_FD_70207 | JGI IMG/M metagenome (GOLD analysis project Ga0081455, IMG submission 70207) | Tabebuia heterophylla rhizosphere microbial communities from the University of Puerto Rico - S3T2R1 | ecosystem: Host-associated > Plants > Roots > Rhizosphere ...
ATACTTCTAAAGCCCTCGCCATACCCGGAGTGCTGGCCGTGATCACGGGTCAGGATCTCGCCAAATACAATCTTCACTGGATGCCGACTTTGATGTCCGACACCCAAATGGTTCTGCCGGTGGAGAAAGTGATGTATCAGGCACAGGAAGTCGCAGCGGTCCTCGCCACGGACCGGTACGTCGCGGCCGACGGCGTGCAGGCGGTCCAGGTTGACTACGAGCCGTTGCCGGTGGTCGTCGATCCTTTCAAGGCGTTGGAGCCAGGGGCGCCGGTACTGCGCACTGACAAGAAAGATAAAAAAAACAATCACATCTGGCACTGGGAAGTTGGTGACAAGGCTGCGACCGACAAAGTTTTCAACGAAGCCGAAGTGACGGTCAAGCAGGACATTTACTTGCCACGCATCCATGTCTCCTCCATCGAGACCTGCGGTTGCGTCGCGGATTTCGACAAGGTGAACGGGAAGTTGACCGTATGGATGACCACGCAGGCGCCGCACGCCATCCGTACTGTCTTTGCCCTGGTGGCGGGACATGTGGGACTCTCCGAAGAGAAGATCCGGATCATCTCTCCGGACATTGGCGGTGGCTTCGGCGGCAAGGTGCCGGTTTATCCCGGCTACGTGATCGCGGTTGCGGCCTCGGTTTTGACCGGCAAGCCGGTGAAATGGATCGAGGACCGAATGGAAAATCTCCAGGCGGATTCCTTCGCCCGCGATTATCACATCAGCGCTGAGCTGGCCGGCAAAAAGGACGGCATCTTGACCGGCCTGCGAGTGAAGACGATTGCGGACCACGGTTATGCTGATGCAGCCGCGAACCCATCCAAATTCCCGGCTGGTCTGTTTCATATCTGCACCGGCTCTTATGACTTCAAGGCCGCGCACGTCGAAGTGGACGGCGTCTATACCAACAAGCCTCCGGGGGGAATCGCTTACCGTTGCTCGTTCCGGGTCACCGAAGCGGTTCATGCCATCGAGCGCATGGCGGATATCATGGCGCACGAGCTCAAAATGGATCCCGCGGAGTTTCGTCTCAAGAATTTCATCAACCCGGAGCAGTTTCCCTACAAGTCCGTGCTGGGTTGGGAGTACGATAGCGGCAACTATGGCGGGGCTTTGCGGAAAGCCATGGAGAAGATCGGTTACGCTGCCCTGCGCCAGCAGCAAGTCGAGAAGCGCAAGCGAGGCGAGTTAATGGGAATCGGCATCTCCAGTTTCACCGAGATCGTAGGCGCCGGGCCATCGAAACACTTCGACATCCTGGGCATCAAGATGTTCGATAGCGCCGAGATCCGGATTCATCCCACAGGAAAAGTCATCGCCCGCTTTGGGACCAAATCTCAAGGGCAGGGTCATGAGACCACCTACGCGCAAATTCTCGCAGAGGAATTGGGCATCCCGGTGGACCATATCACAGTAGAAGAAGGGGATACGGATACGGCTCCTTATGGGCTCGGAACCTATGCAAGCCGCAGCACGCCCACGGCAGGGGCCGCGGCCGCTATAGCATCGAGGAAAATTCTCGACAAGGCGAAAAAGATCGCCGCCCACTTGCTGGAGGCGAATGAAGCGGATCTCGACTGGGAACCGGGCAAGTTCTTCGTGCGAGGCAATCCTTCGAAGGCCAAGACGATCCAGGAAATTGCTTTTGCGGCTTATACTAATCACCCTCAGGGGATGGAGGCCGGTCTCGAAGCCGTCTCGTATTACGATCCGCCGAACTTGACCTACCCCTTCGGCAGCTATATTTGCGTGGTCGATGTTGACAAGGGAACCGGGGAGGTGAAGATTCGGCGCTTCGTTGCGGTGGACGATTGCGGCAATATCATCAACCCGATGATTGTCGAAGGCCAGATCCACGGCGGGTTGACCATGGGCCTCGCTCCGGCGATGTACGAAGAGATCAACTACGATGAGGTCGGAAATATTCAAGGCGGAAGCTTTATGGATTACCTCCTGCCGACAGCCGTCGAAACGCCGAAGTGGGAGACGGACAAAACTTGCACGCCATCGCCGCATCACCCGCTGGGCGCGAAAGGGGTTGGCGAGTCGGCCACGGTTGGCGCTCCCGCTGCTATCGCCAACGCGGTTGTCGATGCGCTTTGGCATCTGGGCGTGCGCCATATCGATATCCCGATTACCCCGGCAAAAGTTTGGAAGTGCCTGCGCGAGCATGGAGTAACGGAATAGGCTCACTTCCGCGGAAGCTTAGTGCTATGAAAACGTGTCATGAGAATTGTTTTTAGGGCGTCACCCCGAACGTTTTTATCGGGGTCCAGTTCCGAGTCCTATGGATTCCCGCTTAAAGCATGCGGGAATGACGAACTTCGCAGAGCGGACTCGCTTAACGCTGCAACCTGAGGGGATCGAATGACCGGATTGAAATATCGATGGATGAAGAGCGTTCACGGTGAATAATGTGAGGCCCGTCTCAATATAAACAGATGAATAACCGGATCTTGGAAAGAGCCAGCACGTTGTTAGCTCAAGGCGTGCCGTTCGCTCTGGCCACGGTTGTGCGCAGAGAGCGGCCTACCTCTGGAGAGCCCGGGGACAAGGCGATTATCACGTCGGATGGGGAATTCCTGGGTTGGATCGGCGGGAGTTGCGCCCAGCCCACGGTGCTCCAGGAAGCGACGAAGGCCATCGCCGACGGGGAGCCCAGACTGGTGGTTTTAACACCCAATCTCAATGAGGAATCACGAGAGGGTGTAGAGCTTTACCGAATGACGTGTTACAGCGGCGGAACCATGGAAATTTATATCGAGCCTTATCTACCAGCGCCGCAGCTACTTGTCTGCGGCGCGTCGCCCGCCGCAGAGGCGTTGGTGAAGATCGGTGCCGCGGTGGGCTTCGACGTCGTTCTTATCGATCCGTCGGCAACAAAAGAAAAGTTTTCGGCTGCCGAATTGGTTTTGCTTCGGATCGAGCCGGAAAAACTGTCGAGCAGCCGCGAGCGCTACGCGGTAGTCGCGACCAATGGAAACTGGGACGAGGAGGCAATCAAAATGCTCTTGCCGCTGTCTCCAATTTATCTGGGTCTGGTAGCCAGTAAAAAGAGATTCCAACAGATACATAAAGATCTTAGGGACGCTGGGGTTGCGACGGAAAAACTCGATTTGATCAAGTGCCCGGCTGGGATCGATATGCCGACACGAACTTTTCCGGAGGTGGCCCTCAGTATCATCGCGGAGATCGTGACTCTGCGGCGCAGCCAAGAAAAGAAAGCGGCGGTGGTTCACGAGCCGGCGGAGCTTTCTGCATCTCCATCGGTAGAGGATCCGGTTTGCCACATGAAGATCGATCCACGGACGGCAGCGGCCAGCTCTTTCTTCGCGGGCGTCACTTACTATTTCTGCAATCCGCACTGCAAAAGCAGTTTTGAAAAGGATCAGCGGAAATACCTTTCAATGGCAGCGCCGCGATGAACGGTCTTGTTCCTGACGGTAACACCCGGCAAGATTAGGCCAATCTTGCCCGCGGCCCGCCGGCCTCGGGAGGCGACTCTCTTTTAATCATGAAGCAGCTTTGGGATGATGTCTTAGCCGCGAGCGAAAATTCGAAGGCTTGCCTGGCCACAGTGATCGCGACTGAGGGGACCGCGCCGAGGAAAGAAGGCTCGAAGATGCTGATCATCGGCGGCGAAAGCCTCAAAGGTGCTGTTACGATCGGTGGTTGTATCGATGCACAAGTAATCGAGGCCGCCGAGGAAGTGATGCATACTGGTGAGCCGCAACTGTTGCGTGCGGAGCTCGGAGAGGAGGATGCCTTCGAGATTGGGTTGACCTGCGCCGGAGCCTTGAGGGTACTAGTTGAACCCGTGAAACTCGATCGAGAGATTAGTCTCCGGCTGCGCCAAGCTCTCAAAGATGGAACTCCGTTCGCTCTTTTGACTGTAACCCAGTCCTCTCTTCCGTCGATTAAGCCGGCTAGCAAGATTATGCTTTCATCCTCGGGGAGAGCCTACGGATCTTTGGGGGATAATCGAGTTAACTCTGTGGCCGCGAATATGGCGGAGGACTTATTGTCGAAGCGACTCTCTCGCACAGTGTCTCTGAACGCGAGCTTTAAGCCGACGAGCGAAGTACAACAAGCGGAGGTGGAGATCTTCGTCGAGATCGTTGGTTATAATCCGGATCTCTTCATCTTTGGTGCGAGTCAAGTGGCGGTGCCGGTCGCGGCGCTTGCGAGCCAGGCGGGATTTCGCGTTCACGTTGTTGATACGAGACCGCGGTTCGCCAATCGGGAACGCTTTCCCACCGCCAACGAAATTCTCGTCGGCTTTCCCGGGGAGATCGCCCGCGAGCACACCTTCAACCAATTCAGTTTCGCTTTGCTCCTCGGCCACGCGGCCAAACATGATTTGCCAGTTCTTGACGTTTTGCTGCGCACCGATGTTAAGTACATCGGAGTTCTGGGTGGTGCCAGACGGGCGGCCGCTTTAGTGAATCGGCTTGGAGAAATGGGCTACTCACACCAAGACATTGCCAGAGTTAAAATACCTGTGGGATTGGATATTGGTGCGGAAACCCCGGAGCAAATAGCGATCGCGATCGTCGGGGAACTATTGATGGTACAGACCGGCAAGAGGTTGAAGTCGATCAAAAACGCTTCGCCTTCGGCTTAGATGTTTCTCGAAAGTTCAGGTGAGCCCTTATACCGAGAAGATTCTGGAGCATGCGCGGCAACCGAAGAACTTTGGCAGAGTGGTTGACTCCGATGTCCAACTGGAGGCGCTCAATCCACTCTGCGGCGACCGAATCCGGATCGAGCTTCGGCTGGGCGATGGCGGTCAAATTTTGGAGGCTCGGTTCTCAGGCGAGATGTGTGCCATAGCCAAGGGATCTGCTTCAATTCTTTTTGAATCACTTGAGGGCAGGACTGCTGCTGCGGCGATGGCCATCACCGACCTTGAAGTGCTGGAAAATTTGGCAGGAGCTATCCCCAAGAATCGGATTCAGTGTGCCCTGTTGCCGATCTCGGCGTTGAGAAGTGCTGTGAAAAAACGACGCGACAGTGGTGCGCTAACGTAGCCCGGTTTCTTTCTTACCCGGGTTTTCAATCGGTAGATCCGTGCGATCCCCCCACTCTTTCCAGGAGCCGATATAATTTTTAACTTTTGGAAAGCCAAGCAGGCGGAGTGCGACATAACTATGAGCGGCGCGATAACCGCCCTGGCAATAGGAAATCACCTCTTTGTCCGGCCTGATACCGGCTTTGTCATACATCGCTTTAAGCTCCGCGTTGGATTTGAACTTGCCGCCGGCATCGAGGTTGTCGGTCCATTCGATGTGGACGGCGCCCGGGATCGCGCCGCCGCGCGCCGCCCGCACATGCGTACCGAGATATTCGCCATCGCTGCGCGTGTCCAGGATGGCAATTTCTTTTTTGTTGAGCGAGCGAAGTACATCGTCCGCGCTCGCCAAAACCTCCCGCCGTTCGGTAGTCTTGAAATTTGCCGCCTTTGGGGTCGTCGGTTCGGTCGTGGTCGCCCCGCCTGCCGCTTTCCATGCTTGAAACCCGCCGTCGAGCATCCGAACGTTAGGGTGGCCGAAATATTCTAAAAACCACAGCCCGCGCGCCGCGCGCATGCCGGAATTCTCTTCATAGAAGACGACCTCCTTGTCATCGCTTACGCCGCGCAGTTCAAAAACGTGATGGATCATGTGCATGAATGCCTTAAGCGGCGCTTCCCTTGTGTCAACCAAGCTGAGGCCAAAAAGATCAAAATGAACCGCGCCCGGAATATGCCCCTGGGCAAATTGTTCCGCCGGCCGCACATCGATCAAACAGAGGTCAGATGTGCCGAGTTTTTTCTGCAATTCAGCCGCTGTTGTGAGGAGCGTTTCCCGCGTGTATTCTTTTTCCATATTGTTCCTATAACACTACTCAAAATGACTCTGCAAATCATGCGCTATCGAACGAACTTGAGGGCATTGTTAACAGGCGCTTGGCGTTTTCGTCTACTTGTTCTCTTTCTTACCCTCTCCCTGCCGGGGAGAGGGGAGGGTGAGGGCAGCTTCACTTATAAGCTTGCGCTCCCTGGTAGAAAAATTTCCCTGCCCGCCGATCACTATTCCCACCCGGATTTCAAAATCGAATGGTGGTATTACACGGGTCATTTAGAAAGTGAGAGCGGCAAGCGTTATGGCTATCAGGTGACTTTTTTCCGATTTGGTCTTCGTGAACGGCAGCAAGATATGAAGAATAAGCCACCGCTCTTTACGGACCTTTACATGGCCCATTTCGCGGTATCGGACATCGACCGGAAGAAATTCCTATTTCGGGAAAGATTGAATCGCGGCTATCAGGGAAAGGCCGGTGCCGCGACGGATCGCTACTTAGTTTGGAATGAGGATTGGAAAGTGGAGGGCGATCTGAAAGCTCACCTGATCCAGATGAACGACCGAGGAACCCGGCTGAGCCTTCGTCTCAGTTCGATTAAGCCTCCGGTGTTGCACGGTGACAGCGGTCTCAGTCAAAAGGGGGAAGGCGAAGGGCGAGCTTCTTACTACTACTCGCTGACTCGAATGAAGACCGAGGGTGAGATTGCGATTGATGGCACAACAGAAAAAGTCCGCGGGCTGAGTTGGATGGATCACGAGTTCGGCAGCAATCAATTGCGAGAAGATCAGGTGGGTTGGGACTGGTTCAGTCTTCAGCTCGACGATCAAACTGAGATCATGCTGTACTTGATCCGCAAGAAGGATGGGTCCCCCGATCCGTATTCTAGCGGCACTCTGGTGAAAAGCGACGGGACGACAAAACATCTAAGATTAGAAGATTTCCAAATTGAAGTGTTGGAACGATGGAAAAGTGCCAAGAGTGGCGGAAATTACCCCATGAAGTGGAAGGTGACGATTCCTGGCGAAGGGGTCGAATTTGAAATCGTGCCAGAATTTACTGACCAGGAGCTTATCACCAATAGAAGCACACGGGTGACGTATTGGGAAGGAGCTGTGCAAATTCGCGGCACGGTACAGCGTAAGCCGATGGCTGGCCTTGGGTATGTGGAAATGACCGGCTATGTCGGAAAGCCTAATATTTAAAGCTGCTACTCGCTTCGTGGTTGATTTGGCCAGCAAAAGGCGCAAGGGCGTTCGGTGATGACACTTCAGGACCAAGTAAAAAAAACTATCGAGAAGCATCAAATGATCGCGCCGGGCGAAGGTTTGCTGGTCGCGGTTTCCGGTGGGCCGGATTCGGTAGCGCTGCTGCACATTCTCTACAGCTTGCGCGAAGATCTCCGATTGCGCCTCGAAGTCGCGCATTTGCAGCACGGGATTCGGGGTGTGGAAGCTCAAGAGGACGCGAAGTTCGTGGCGCAATTGGCGGCAAAACTGAGATTGCCGCTTCATCTCAAAGAGATCGATTTGCCCCGGATCAGATCGGCGGCCGGAAAGGGCAATCTTGAGGCGTTGGCGCGGGCCGAACGGTATCGGTTTTTTGCGGCTGTGGCGCGGGAGCGTAAATTCGGTAAGATCGCGACGGCGCATACGCAGGACGATCAAGCGGAGACCGTGTTGATGTGGCTGCTACGCGGCTCGGGTCTCAAGGGTTTAGGTGGGATGCCGTTGGTGCATCCCCTCGATCTTGCCAATGTCGAACTGGCTAGCCGCTTGCTGGTTGTTCGTCCGTTGCTGTACGTTTCCAGAGCCGAGATCGAGGAGTATCTGAAAGAAAAAGACCTGACCTTTCGGCTCGATCGTAGCAATCAAGATCTTAGTTTCTTGCGCAACTGGATTCGCCTGAAGTTGATTCCGCAGCTTAAAGAAAAAATTGATGGTAATTTGCTTGCGAGATTGGCCCAGCAAGCAGAGTTGATCCGGCAAGAAGACGATCTCATGGATGGCTTGGCACGTGGTGTGCTCGACGAAATTCGAACCGCCGAGGGCATAAACCGTGGGTCACTACTCAGACATAGCAAAGCGATGCAACGGCGTCTTCTTCGCCTGTGGATCGAAGCAACCCGGGGTCACTTGCGGGGTTTGGATTTTCAGCATGTAGAGTCACTTTTGGATGTGATAGCAGATGGTCCTCCGCAAGGGCGTCTTTCGATTCCTGGCGGCTGGCAATTAGTCAAGGAGTATGAAACCCTCAAGCTCGACAAGCAGTCTCGAAAGATGGGGCAACAGTGCCCCTGTTATAGCTATAACCTTCGGGCTGGTAAGGATTTGCTCATTCACGAAGCCGGGTTGACGATTCAAAGCCTGGAAATTTCACCGTCGCTTGCGGGGCTACCCGATAACTTCATGGAGGCGGTGTTTGATATCGCCTCTCTGACCGCGGATTTGACATTGCGCAACTTCCGTCGCGGCGACCGTTTCCAACCGCTCGGCATGACTGGCCACAAAAAAGTGAAGGAACTCTTCATTGAAAAAAAAGTACCACTCGCCGTGCGCGCGAGTTTGCCGCTTCTGGTGCTCGGCGACGAAGTTATCTGGATCCCCGGATATGGTAGAAGTGAATATGGTAAGGTTACTCGGGTAACCAAAGCGATTTTGCATCTCAAAGCAGTTCCTGTTCGAAATTGAGTATATTGATCTAACTGCTTGGGTGTGTTAGGCTTTTGTTGTTTTTAAGATACGGAGGATTGGGTTGAGTCAGTCATCAAAACACATCGCCCTTTGGTTGGTTCTAGCGCTGATTTTTCTGGTGATCTTCAGCGTTTTCAGTAAGCAGCATGGCCGAGAACCCGAGATTGTGTTTAGCGACTTCATGAGTTCTGTCGACCGGGGAGAGATCCAGGAAGTCGTTATCCAGGGGCACAACATTCAGGGCAAATACAAAAACGGTGAGCGATTTCGAACCTTTGCTCCCAATGATCCCGAGTTGGTGAAATCGCTGCGGGACAAGAATGTTAAGATCGCCGCAAAGCCCGAAGATGAATCGCCCTGGTACATGGTCCTGTTGCTTAACTGGTTCCCAATGTTGCTTTTAATCGGCGTTTGGATTTTTTTCATGCGCCAGATGCAGGTGGGCGGTGGCAAAGCGATGTCCTTTGGCAAGAGCCGTGCGAAGTTGCTAACCGAGAACCAGCATCGAATAACGTTCTCGGATGTGGCCGGCGTGGAAGAAGCGAAAGACGACCTTCAAGAGATCATCGCGTTTCTTAAAGATCCGAAAAAATTTACCAAGCTTGGCGGGCGCATCCCTAAAGGTTGCCTTCTCGTGGGGCCTCCGGGGACCGGCAAAACGCTATTGGCGCGGGCCATCGCCGGCGAAGCGGGCGTGCCATTCTTCAGTATTAGTGGTTCAGACTTTGTTGAAATGTTCGTCGGCGTGGGCGCGTCGCGCGTACGCGACCTGTTTGTTCAAGGCAAGAAGAATGCGCCGTGTATTATCTTCATCGATGAGATCGATGCGGTGGGTCGTCACCGCGGGGCCGGGCTTGGTGGCGGCCATGACGAGCGCGAACAAACGTTGAATCAACTGTTAGTTGAAATGGACGGTTTTGAAGCGAATGAAGGTGTTATTCTTATCGCAGCGACTAACCGTCCAGATGTTTTGGATCCGGCTCTGCTCCGTCCGGGGCGATTCGACCGGAGGGTCGTGGTACCGCGGCCGGATGTCAAGGGTCGCGAAGGCATCCTGCACGTTCACACCCGCAAGGTGCCGTTGGCGCCCGATGTGGATGTTGGCGTGCTGGCCCGGGCCACTCCAGGATTTGCCGGCGCTGACCTAGAAAACCTCGTGAACGAAGCCGCGTTGCTGGCAGCTCGCAATAACAAGGAAAAGGTCGACATGGGCGACTTCGAGCTGGCTAAGGACAAGGTAATGATGGGAGCCGAGCGCCGCAGCATGATTATCAGTGACGAGGAAAAGCGCAATACCGCCTATCACGAAGCTGGTCACGCTTTGGTGGCGAAACTGCTTCCGGGAGCCGATCCGATTCATAAGGTCACCATTATCCCTCGTGGTATGGCTTTGGGCCTGACGCAGCAGCTGCCCATGGATGAAAAGCACACTTATCCGAAGGAATACCTTCTTAACAATCTTGTGATTCTTTTTGGCGGGCGTGTGGCGGAAGAATTGGTGCTCGAACACATGACCACCGGTGCGGGCAACGACATCGAGAAGGCAACGGACCTAGCGCGCCGGATGGTGTGCGAGTGGGGTATGAGTGAAAAACTGGGCCCCATGACCTTCGGTAAGAAGGAGGAAGAGATCTTTCTGGGAAGAGATTTTACTCAAAAAGTCGATTACTCCGAAAACACGGCTATCGAGATTGACGCCGAGGTCAGACGCATCATCCAGGAGAGCTACCATCGAGCTAAGGATCTGCTGAAGACCAATCTCCGGCTGCTGCACAAGGTAGCGGAGATGCTGCTCGAAAAAGAGGTCCTGGACGGCTCGGAGATCGATGCCATTGTTAGAGAATTTGGCGGGAACGGTGGAGGCCCGCTTGCCTCTTCGGCCGCCGCGGCCATTGCATAGGTTTATTTGCTAGTTGAAACGAACTAGCCCTCGAAACTCCACTCTCTCCATCCCAAAAGTCTCTCTGGTTCTTGTCTTGTGCCGCTTCACAGGGAGCGGTTTGCGGTCTCTTTAAATTTCAAGTTGATCATCGATTGGTTGAATAAACCATGTCGGACGCTAACATTCATAGCGCAAATCGCTCAGGCGGCGATTCTGAAAAGGGATTGGACTCGATGGATGGCCGCGGCTGCGTGATCAAGACCCGGCACGGCATGCTGGACGCCAGGCGGCGGACCGTATTGATGGGCATTATCAATGTTACTCCCGACTCTTTCTACGATGGTGGAAAACGGTTGGATCCCGACCGAGCAGCGGCTGATGGTATGAGCATGGTGGAGACGGGCGCCGATATTCTCGATATCGGAGGCGAGTCTACGCGCCCTGGTGCAGGTGTGGTATCGACGGAGGAAGAATTGCAGCGGGTTTTGCCCGTCATACAAAGACTCCGACGGCACGTGAAAGTACCTATCTCCATTGATACCTACAAAGCGCAGGTCGCTCGTGCGGCATTGATTGAGGGCGCCGATATTGTCAACGACATCAGTGCACTGAGATTCGATCCTCAGATGGCGCTCCTGGTTACGGCGGAAAAAGTTCCGGTTGTACTCATGCACATGCAGGGAACACCGCAAACAATGCAAGCGGAACCCCACTACAAGGATGTCCTGCGAGAGGTGCAGGATTTTTTAGCGGCCCAAGTTCGCTTTGCTATTGAGGCAGGAGTGGATCGTGAGAATATCATCATTGATCCCGGCATCGGCTTCGGCAAGACCCTCGACCACAACCTGACATTGCTCAGAGGCCTGCCGACCCTCGCATCCATGGGACAACCGCTACTGGTCGGCGCGTCGCGTAAAACGTTCATCGGGAAGATCCTTAGGCTTGAACCCGATGAGCGATTGGAAGGCAGTATCGCCGCGGCGATTGCCGCCGTGTTCGCTGGGGCCCACATCATTCGCGTGCACGATGTGAACGAAACTCGCAAGGCCATTCGTGTTGCCGATGCAATTCGCTTCGGCGTACCGGGAGCCCAGAGGTGATCCTGTGGCTGAGATGATCGGTCAACTACGTTGGCAGGATGGAGTCGATGTCGGGATTATCACCTTCTTGATCTACCGCTTGCTGCAGATCCTGCGCGGGAGCCGCGCCATGCAGATGGTTACGGGCTTGGCCGTGATCATGGCGGCTTTCGTTCTTTCGCGCGCCTTGGGGCTGCTAACCTTGAATTGGATAATAGATAATTTTCTTGGGTCGATCATCCTAGTTATCATTGTTATCTTTCAAAGCGATATCCGCCGGGCGCTCACGCGGGTTGGTACCGCGCCGCTGCTTAGCGCAGAACGAATGGTTCACCGACGGGACGATATCATCGAAGACGTTGTCCAGGCAACCATGGCGCTCGCTGAAAAGCGCTTCGGCGGCTTGATCGTTTTGCAACGTGAGGTGGGATTGAATGAATACATGGAAATCGGCACCCGGCTGGATGCCCGAGTTAGCCGAGAGTTGATAGAGAGCGTTTTCGAGCCCCATTCCCTGATTCATGATGGTGCCCTCGTCATCCAAAGGGGCAGGGTTACAGCGGTTCGCTGTCTACTGCCGTTGAGCACGAATCCGAATTTGAGGAAAAGCTGGGGAACGCGGCATCGCGCTGCCATCGGTGTCACAGAGGAAACCGATGCGGTAGCTGTTGTCATTTCGGAGCAGGAGGGTACCGTTGCCATGGTGGTTGGCGGTAACGTTACAGAGAACATCGACAATGCGAGACTCAGAAACGCCCTGCGCGAACTGGCCCGAGCATGATAAATCTGTGGGATAGAATCGTTTTCCTTGCGGGGAGCAATTTCGGGCTCAAAGTTCTCGCGATCGTTATCGCCGTAGGGCTTTGGGTTGCCGGCCATCGGGACGTCGAGCGGGCCGTCGAGGTGCCGGTTGAGTTCCGCAACATTCCCTCCGACCTCATGGTCTTGGACAATCGCGTCGACTACGTGGTCTTGCGATTAAACGGCCCCCGCACATTGGTCTCCACCTTGGATGCCGGCGACTTAAAGCTCAACTTGGATCTCGATGGCGCAAAGGCTGGCGCGGTAAGCTATCCGCTGAGCTCCACTTCTTTCAATATTCCTCGGGGAGTGACGATTGCTCGGATCACGCCCCCGGTGGTTCATTTGCGGTTGGAACCGATGATCAAGCGGATGCTGCCGGTAACGGTGCGTTTTGTCAACAAACCTCCCGCTGGTCAGCAGATTGCAGAAACATTGGTGGAGCCTGAAAGCGTGTCGGTTCTCGGGCCCGCGGAGGAATTACGCCGCCTGGTATCGGTCGAGACTCTTCCCATCGATATCGAGGATAATCGCAGCCCTATTAAGCGCAAGGTCAGACTTTCCACGGGTGGAAAACCGTTTTCGTTCTCTCCCGACCAAGTCGAGGTTACGATTACTTTGGAGGAAGAAGAAATCAGCAGGGCTTTTAGCAATATTGATGTTGAAGCGAAGGGGTTTGCGGGGAAATATATCGTCAGCCCACGATCGGTTTATTTGCGACTTTCGGGTCCTAAGCGCGTCATTGAAAAGCTTGAAGTGGGATCAGATCAGGTCTATTTGAACCTAAGGGGGCTGGCTCCCGGGGAACATTCCGTCCCGCTTAGCGTAAGCTTGCCGCCTGAGGTCAAAGTAACCGAGCAAAAGCCACAGCGATTTAAAGTCCGAATCACAAAAGCTGGAGTTTAGGTCGCCTGACCTAAGAAGGAGTTGACTCGATGTCACAACCAGAGGAGAAAAAAAGGAAACCCGAGCGCCGTCTTTTTGGAACGGACGGTGTCAGAGGCGTAGCGAACCAGGAGCCGATGACATCGGAGATGGCGCTGAAGCTTGGCCGAGCGATTGCCCGGGTCTTGCAGGATCCGGTAGCGCAACCGGATAAGGGCTCGGTCCGCCGCCGGCCGCCCTCGCTAACGAAAATACTCAGCGGAGACACGGAGCACCGCTACCGAATACTTATCGGTAAAGATACTCGCGTTTCTGGCTACATGTTGGAGACCGCACTGGCTTCAGGGATCTGTTCCATGGGAGCGGATGTGCAGCTGGTCGGTCCCATGCCGACACCAGGCGTTGCTTTTCTAACCCGCAGCATGAGAGCCGATGCGGGTGTGGTGATTTCAGCTTCTCACAACCCTTATCAGGATAACGGCATCAAATTCTTTTCGTGGGACGGGTTTAAATTGCCGGACGAAGTCGAAGCACGGATGGAGGAGATGATCTTCAACGGCGAGACGGAACAAAACCGGCCGACGGCTTCGAAAATCGGCAAGGCCTTTCGAATCAGCGATGCGGTGGGTCGGTATATCGTGTTTTTAAAAAATTGTTTTCCACGCCATCTCACTTTGGAGGGGTTGCGCATTGTAACCGATTGCGGCCACGGTGCTGCCTATCGGGTTGTGCCGGAGGTTTTGTCGGAGCTGGGAGCCGAGGTGATTCCACTCGGTGTTCAGCCCGACGGGGAAAATATCAACCGGCAATGCGGCGCTCTTTATCCGGAAACCGCCAGAGACGTTCTGTTGCACGAACATGCGGATTTTGCGGTGTCCTTCGACGGCGACGCGGATCGCGCGATGTTCGTCGATGAAACCGGCGAAATATTGGATGGCGATCAAATTTTGGCCATGTGCGCAAAAGACATGCGAGAAAAAGGAACCCTCAAGCAGAAAACCGTTGTGGCCACGGTTATGAGTAACCTTGGCTTGGAGCTTGCGCTTCGAGATCTCGGGATTAAGCTCCTGCGCACCGAGGTCGGAGACCGCTATGTGGTCGAACAGATGCTGGCCGGGGGGCACAACTTGGGGGGCGAGCAGTCGGGCCACATCGTCTTTCTGGATCACAATACCACAGGCGATGGCGCGATTACTTGCCTGCAAATATTGGCGCTGTTGATGGAAAAAGGAAAACGGCTGAGCGAGCTCAGAAAAGTCATGACCCGATTGCCGCAAGTGCTGATCAATGTCCGAGTGAAAGAAAAGAAGAGTTTCTCCGGCATGCCTCGTGTCCAGCAGACAATGGCGACGGTCCAAAAAGAGCTCAAAGAACGAGGAAGAATGCTGGTTCGGTATTCCGGTACCGAGCTATTAGCGAGAGTGATGCTGGAAGGTGAAAACGAAGACAAGGTCAAACAGATGGCGGGCGAGATTGCCGATGCAATTCGTGCGGAAGTGGGGGCGTAGTCCGTGATTCGTCTGGGGGTCAACGTCGATCATGTGGCGACGGTGCGGCAGGCGCGCCGTGTCGAGGTGCCCGATCCGCTGGAGGCGGCGTTGTTGGCCGAGAAGGCCGGCGCAAATGGGATCACGGTGCATCTCCGGGAAGATCGACGGCATATTCAAGAACGTGACGTGGAGCGAATGCGCCAGCGGCTAACGACCAAGCTTAATTTGGAAATGGCTGTCACTCCCGCGATGATTGCGTTGGCGGAGAAGTTGCGGCCGAATGATGCTTGCTTCGTTCCCGAGAAGAGAGAGGAGCTTACCACGGAAGGCGGTCTAGATGTTTTGGCGAACAAACAGAAAATTCTCGAGGCAGTCAAACGCCTTCAAGATCGAGGTATCCAGGTAAGCCTGTTCATCGACCCCCGAGAGAATCAGATCGAGACCAGCAAAGCGGTTGGCGCTCACGCGGTGGAAATCCACACCGGAACCTATTGCAATGCGGTTGGGGCGGAGCAGGAAAAGGAGAGAGATGCAGTTGCCGCTGCGGCATCGCTCGCCCACGGTTTGGGTTTGGAGGTTCACGGCGGGCACGGCCTCAATTACGAAAATGTTTCACCGATCGTCACTATTCCGGAGATCATTGAACTCAACATCGGCCACAGTATTATCGCTCGCGCGATCATCGTCGGGATCGAACAAGCTGTGCGCGAGATGAAGCAACTGCTCGCCAAGGCGAGAGGATAACCGGTTCAAATCGTTCAAATCGTTCAAGACGTTCAAACCGTTTTGAACGGAGCGGAGCGGTTGAACGATTTAAACGGCTTGAACTTTTCCGTTTATGCTCGTAGTTACTGCGGCGCAGATGCGCGAGATGGATCGTTTGACGATCCAGAAGTACGGCGTGCCGAGTCTCACGTTGATGGAGCGGGCAGGCGAGGGGATCACCAAGGCGATTCTCGAACGCTTTGCACGGGCTGCCAAAAAAGGTGTTTTGGTAGTTGCGGGTAAGGGGAATAACGGTGGGGATGGATTTGTCGTCGCGCGCTTGCTCAAAAAAAAGCGTATTCCTTGCGAGGTTGCTCTCCTGGCGCGGCAGAACGAACTGTCGCCGGACGCGGCTCACAATCTCGGGAGCTATGCAAAACTTAGAGGAAATGTCACCGAGATTACAGAAGGATCTCTGCGTCGCCTCAGCGAACGGATGGGCGGCAAGGGATTGCTTGTGGATGGCATCCTAGGGACGGGCATAAAAAGCGCTGTGACCGGTCTCTATGGCGACGCGATCACACTTATGAATGCGGCCGGGGCTCCGATTGTGTCCGTAGACATTCCTTCGGGTCTCGATACCGATAGCGGGACGTCGCTGGGAGCGGCCATTCAGGCCGAGATGACAGTTGCGCTGGCGTATCCAAAGCTCGGTGAGGTCATCTATCCCGGCGTGAGCTATGTCGGGGAGTTGGCTGTTGCGGACATCGGCATTGATTCGCGTGCGGTGAAGGACGTATCTCCAAGCATCCGACTTTTGCAACGAGAAGAGATCCGTTGGCTTGTTCCCGTGAGGGAAGCCGACACTCACAAAGGGACGTATGGCCATATGCTTGTGATGGCTGGCTCGCGCGGGAAGACCGGCGCGGCGATTTTGGCTTGTCGCGCGGGAATGCGAACCGGTGCGGGTTTGGTGACCCTGGCGGCGCCGCGATCGCTGAACGATATTTTCGCCAGCGCTTTGGTTGAAGTGATGACCGAGCCCCTGGCCAATAGTTCCGCTGAAGAGATGGAACCGCTGGGCGATGCAGAATGGCGCCGTCTGCTGGAGCGAAAAAGTTCGCTACTTTTTGGCCCAGGTATCGGAGTTAATGACTCGACGCGAAGCGCACTTCGCTGGTTGCTGCGGAATCTGGAGATACCCTGGGTAATCGATGCTGACGGTCTAAGCTGTTTGGCCCTGGAAATAGATCGATTGCGCCATGCCAAGACTCCGCCCATTCTCACACCTCATCCGGGAGAGATGGCCCGGCTGATCGATAAGGACACTGCCACCGTGAATCGCGACCGGATCGGGACCGCTCGTTCTTTTGCGATGGAGCGCCGCTGTCATATCGTGCTCAAGGGGGCGAGAACGGTAATCGCGACAGCGGAGGGGAAGGTGTTTATCAATCCCACCGGTAATCCCGGGATGGCGAGCGGCGGAATGGGCGATGTTCTCGGAGGGGTATTGGCAGCGCTTTTGGGCCAAGGATTTGACCCCGAAGATGCGATGAAGCTCGGAGTTTATCTGCATGGATTCGTGGGCGATCGGGTGGCCGCGGAGAAGGGTCAAATAGGGCTGATCGCATCGGATATTATCGACGGCCTGCCTTCGGGAATGCGCGAGTTGTCGATAGCGGTGCCCTAGTCCTCGAAATCTCAAGAAAAATATATTAGTTGTGCTGGGTGGGACTCATGGCCTGATGGTTTCGTGGAGTGTCTTTACCGGTTCGCCCCGGCAGACAATGAGCTGGGGAAATAGGCTCGGTAAATTGCTGGAAGGCGGTGAAATCATTGCTCTTGTTGGCGAGTTGGGTGCGGGCAAGACTTGCTTTGTCAGGGGTGTGACACGGGGCCTTGAAGTAAAAAAAGACGCCTGGATTCGAAGCCCGAGCTTTACTTTGATAAACGAATATCACGGCCGGTTGCCGGTCTATCACATCGACCTTTACCGGATCGAGACTCGAGCGCAGGTGGAAGGGCTCAATCTCCGCGAATACCTATATTCGGACGGCGTGAGCTTGATTGAATGGTTCGAAAATCTGCCGGCCGATGAGGTCGATGCATATCTTGAACTCAGGATCGCCTATGCCGATGGCAATCGACGGCAACTGACGTTTAGTCCGCACGGCGAGCGGTACGAAGAAATTGTCGAAAGTTTGAGGCTTTAAAAAGAAGCAATGTCGCTCCTGGTACAGAAATATGGCGGAACCTCGGTGGGAAGCGTCGAGCGAATCAAGCAAGTGGCGGAGAAAATTCACGCCACAAAGCGGGCCGGCAATGAGATCGTCGTCGTGGTTTCTGCTATGGCCGGCGAAACCAATCGACTGGTCTCCCTTGCGCATGAAATCTCCGAGATGCCGGACGAACGTGAGAAGGATGTTTTGCTGGCCTCCGGTGAGCAAGTCTCCATCGCTCTGTTGAGTCTTGCGCTGAAAGAGCTGGGGCAGCCGGCGCGTTCCTTCTTGGGTCATCAGGTGAGGATCGAAACCGACAAGGCTTACGGCAAGGCGCGCATCAGAAACATCGATTCGACGAAAATAATGCAGTCATTACAAGCCGGGGAGGTGGTGGTGATTGCGGGCTTCCAGGGCGTCGATGAGGACGATAATATCACCACCCTGGGACGCGGCGGGTCAGATACCAGCGCGGTTGCGTTGGCGGCATTTCTCACTGCCGCCGCCTGCGAGATCTACACCGATGTCGAGGGTGTTTTCACCACCGACCCGGGGATTTGTCAGGACGCAAAGAAATTGGCTCGCATATCCTATGATGAAATGATCGAGCTGGCCAGCACCGGGGCGAAGGTGCTGGAGATTCGTTCCGTCGAGTTTGCCAAGAAGTTTTCTGTTCCGGTGCATGTCCGTTCGACTTTCACTGATGTCGAAGGGACGTGGCTAGTCAACGAGGAGGGGAGTATGGACGACGTGTTGGTTTCCGGCGTCAGTTACGACAAGAATGAAGCCAAAATTACCTTGGTGCGGGTGCCGGATCGCCCCGGGCTCGCCGCGCAAATTTTTGGCCCGATTGCTGATGCCCATATCGTGGTCGACATGATCATACAAAACGCCAGCGAAGACGGCACCACGGATTTGACTTTTACCGTGTCCAAAGCGGATCATAAAAAGGCTTTATCCATCGTTGAGCAATTGCTACCCGCGTTGAAAGCCAAAGGAGTCAAAGTCGATACCGACATCGCCAAAGTTTCTGTAGTCGGTGTGGGGATGCGGACCCATGCGGGCGTAGCAGCAAAAATGTTTGAAGTTCTGGCAAAGGAAGGAATCAACATCGAGATGATTTCAACGTCAGAAATCAAGATTTCGGTTGTCATCGATGCCAAATATACTGAACTGGCGGTGCGCGTGTTGCACAAGGCCTTTATCGGAAATTAGGAGCAGTTATGAAGGATATCTCTATCTACGATACGACGCTTCGTGATGGAAGTCAGGGCGAAGGCGTGGTCTTTTCTATGGAGGATAAAGTGCGCATTGCGCAGCGCTTGGACGCTCTTGGAATCCATTACATCGAAGGTGGCTGGCCCGGGAGTAATCCGAAAGACATCCGATTCTTCCGGCAGATTCAAGATGCCCATCTAAAGCAGGCGAAAGTGGCCGCGTTTGGTTCCACGCGACGACCTGGCATCGCTCCGGGATCAGACCCAAATCTCCAGGCATTGGTCGATGCCGGGGCGCCGGTTGCGACCATCTTCGGAAAATCTTGGGACTTTCACGTCACCGAGGCGCTCGAGACAACGCTTGAAGAAAACCTGGCAATGATCACGGATTCCGTCGGTTTTCTGCTGCGCCGGTTTGAACAGGTGATATACGATGCGGAGCACTTCTTTGATGGCTTTAAGAGAAACCGAGAGTACGCTCTGAGCACTCTTCGTGCTGCCGAGGAAGGAGGCTGCCACATATTGGTTTTGTGCGATACCAACGGGGGCACGCTCCCGCATGAGATCACCGAGATTATTCGCGAGGTCAAGCGGCACGTGAAGACGCCGCTCGGCATCCACGTCCACAACGACGCCGAGTGTGGAGTGGCAAACTCCCTGGCGGCGGTGTCGGAGGGTGTGAACCATGTTCAGGGGACCATCAATGGTTATGGCGAGCGGTGCGGGAATGCGAACCTGGTTTCGATCATCCCGAACCTGGTACTCAAGATGAACGCCCGCTGTCTTCCGGAGGGGAATCTGAGTGAGCTGAGGGATGTGTCGCGCTTCGTTTCAGAGCTTGCGAACCGCCAACCGTGGCAACACCAGCCCTTTGTGGGCGATTCGGCGTTTGCCCACAAAGGCGGCATCCATGTCTCTGCCGTGCTCAAGCATCCAGAGACCTATGAGCACATCGATCCCGAACTTGTGGGAAATCATCGGCGCGTCCTCGTTTCGGAGCTGGCCGGGCAATCCAATATCTTGTGGAAGGCCAGAGAGTACGGAATTGATTTGGAGAAGAGCACCCCCGAAACCCGCCAGATTATCGAGCAGCTCAAGCGGATGGAAGACCAAGGGTTCCAATTTGAGGGAGCCGAGGCGTCCTTCGAGCTTCTGATCCAGGACGCCCTGGGAAGTAAGAAAAAGAATTTTCGGCTGATCGGATTTCGAGTCATCGATGAAAAAAGAAAAGAGGGCGAGGCGCCGCTCTCCGAGGCGACCATCATGGTGGAGGTCGACGGAGTGATGGAGCATGCGGCGGCCATGGGCAACGGTCCGGTCAACGCGCTGGACCAGGCCCTGCGACGGGCGCTGACGAAATTCTACCCGCCGCTTAAAGATGTTGAACTGCTCGATTACAAAGTTCGGGTTCTATCGACCGGTGAAGGAACGGGGGCGTCGGTGCGTGTCTTGATCGAGTCCGGTGACGGCGAAGATCGTTGGGGAACTGTGGGGGTTTCGCATAACGTCATTGAAGCCAGCTGGCAGGCGCTGGTCGATAGCATTGATTATAAGCTTTATAAAGATTCACGGCGCCGGGCCAATTAGTGGAAAAAAGGAGAGCTGGAGCCATAGAGTAAAGGAGTGATCGCAGGGACAATCCTACCACTACTCCAATACTCCACCACTCCAACGCCGCAAGTTCTCCGCCATGTGGCAAAATATTAAAGAAGATATCCAGGTTATTTCTCAGCGCGACCCGGCGCTGCGGTCGGTGTGGGAAATCGCGCTTGCTTATCCTGGATTTCACGCGATCCTGTCGCACCGGCTGGCACACTGGTTATGGCAGCGTCAGCTCACTACCCTGGCCCGTTTCGTGAGTCATATCGGTCGGTTTCTTACAGGCATCGAGATCCATCCAGGCGCCAAAATCGGCCGGCGCTTCTTTATCGACCACGGCATGGGTGTTGTCATTGGTGAGACAACCGAAATCGGCGATGATGTGACGATCTATCAGGGGGTCACGCTCGGTGGTACATCGACGCAGCGCATCAAACGTCATCCCACGATCGAGGACTCGGTTACCATCTTTAGCGGCGCGGCGGTCCTCGGTCCTGTGACCGTTGGTCGCCACAGCCGGGTGGGAGCAGGCTCCGTGCTCGTAACTTCCGTGCCGCCGCACTCCACGGTGGTCGGCATCCCGGGCAGGGTCGTAAAGCACGAGGCGCAACATACCCCTACGGGCAGCGCGATTATCGACCTTAACTCGGCCGACCTCCCCGACCCAATCGCCAAAGCGATCGGGAGCCTGGCCGAGTATGTTGAAAGATTGGAAAAGAAGGTCGATGAACTGAACGCCCGGCAAGGCGGCCTGGAGGAGAAAACCGCTGAGGAAAGCGAAGTTCTCAACAAGGTGAAAGAACTCCTCAGGAATACCGGAAGCTGACCCGAAAACCGACTGCGACGATTGGAACGTCTGGAACTGATGGAACGGTTGGAACCATAAAGATTTTTGTTCCAGTCGTTCCATACGTTCCAATAGTTCCAGCCGTTTAAGAAGACAATTATGAGTGCGCGAACGAAGAAGGTGGTGGTCGCCATGAGTGGCGGCGTCGATAGTTCCGTCACTGCCGGGTTGCTGCTGGAGCGGGGCTACGATGTCCAGGGAGTTTCATTGCGCATGTGGGAAGGCAGTGCCGGGCCGCGGGTGTGCTCGGACCATCGCGGTGCGAAGGAGACCGCGGCCGCATTAGGCATACCTCATACGCTGATCGATTTGCGCGGCGAATTTGCCGAGACGGTGGTAAGACCATTCGCAGAAGATTACCTCCACGGGCGCACACCCAACCCGTGCATCGCTTGCAATCGTGATTTCAAATTAGGCATGTTGCTCAACTGGGCCAAAGAGCAGGGAGCAGATTATGTCGCCACGGGGCACTATGCGCGCATCGTGCGACATGCGGACGGTGCGCGAAGTTTGTTGTTGCGTGGCGCCGACCGCGGCAAAGACCAGTCCTATTTTCTTTTTGCGCTTTCCCAGCAGCAACTGGCGCATACGCTATTTCCTCTTGGTGAAATGCAGAAGAGCGAGGTGCGCGCGCGCGCCCGGCGGCTAAAATTGCCGGCTGCCGATCGCCCGGAAAGTCAGGACATCTGTTTCGGTGATCACAAAGCACTGGTGGAATCCTACGCGAGCGAGAACGAACTCAGGGAGGGCGACGTGGTGGATCGGTCGGGAAACGTCCTCGGCCGGCACGGTGGTATTCATGGCATGACCATCGGGCAGCGAAAGGGGTTGGGAATTTCCGCACCTCGCCCCCTCTATGTCGTGGATATCCAAGAGGAGTCGAAGCGGGTGGTGCTGGGTACAAAAGAGGAGCTCCTTTGCAAGGGGCTGGTTGCTGCAAATATCAACTGGATCGAATCCTTCGACGAAGAAGAGATCGCAGCGGAAGTGCAGATTCGCTATCGATCACCCGCGATTCCCTGTGTTGTCCGAAGAACTGTCGAAGGGAGCTCCGAAGTTCATTTTATAAAAAATTTTCCCGCGGTTACACCGGGGCAAGCAGCGGTCTTTTATCGCGGCGATCAGGTCCTAGGTGGGGGATGGATCGAGCGAGCGTTAAAAGTTTAAGAAATTTCAGGGATGGGCTTTTGAATCCAAACCCAGACCATGTCGAAGTATCTAAGGTAAAAATTTTTAATGCGGATAGCCATTACAACCTTGGGTTGTAAAATCAATCAGTATGATTCTGCAGTCATCCAAAACCGGTTGGAAGACAATCATTCGTTTGTCTCGTTCGAAGAGGCGGCGGATTGCTACATCATCAATACCTGTACGGTGACCGACCGTGCCGATTGGGAGGCGCGGCAGTTGGTGCGGCGCGCAAAGCGGTTAAGCCCGGGCGCAAAGGTATTAATGACCGGTTGCTACGCCCAAGTTAACCCGGCGGAGGTGGCGAACGTTCCAGGGGTTGATTACGTCGTCGGACTCAATCGTCTGGACGACCTCCTCCACTTCGTTACCGTCCTCAAAGATAATGATGTCAGGATTGCTGTCAGTGATACGAAAAGAGAGCGTGGAGTTCCGGTTCTCGGGACGAGAGCGCTGCCCGGGCATACACGGGCGTTTCTGAAGATTCAGGAAGGCTGCAATTATTCCTGCACCTACTGCATCATCCCCACTGCCCGCGGCTTGAGCCGCAGTGTAACGCCGCGCGAGGTCCTAGAGCAGGTCCGTATGCTTGCCGATGCGGGTTACAGGGAAATTGTTCTGACAGGAATCCATCTAGGAAGCTATGGCCAGGATCTCACTCCCAAAATCGATCTCACGGCTTTACTCGAAACGATTGCTCGAAGCCGATTGATCCCGCGGGTTCGTTTGAGCTCACTCGATCCACGTGAAGTGCCGGATCGTCTGGTCGATTTAATTGCAAATTCCGACGTTATCTGCCCTCATCTTCATGTATGCGCACAAGCCGGTGATGACGAGATCTTGAAATGGATGAGGCGAAACTACGACGGAGCCTATTATCGCGAACTCTTAATCAAGATTCGCGAACGCTTACCGGACGCGGCCTTGGGTAGCGATATCATCGTCGGCTTCCCAGGCGAGACGGATGGAACATTCCACCGCTCGCTCGAGTTCTTCGCTGATTTGCCGCTGACTTATTTTCACGTTTTTCCGTATTCTTCTCGGCGTGGCACGATTGCGGCTTCGTTGCCGGATCACGTGGGTACAGAGATTAAGAAGACGCGGGCCGGTAGAATGCGCGAGCTGGGCGCGATGAAGAAGAGAGACTTTTGTCTTCGCTTCAGGGGCCGGAAACTCTCAGTGCTTATTGAAGAGAAGATCGATCGAGCCACTGGCTTGCGCCGGGGATTCAGTCGAAACTATCTGCCCGTGTTGGTCTTTGCGCCTGGAACTCTGGTTAATCATGAAATCGAGGTTGAAATCGAGGGCTTTGAAGAGGGATGGCTGCGAGGGACTCCACGGGAGACTGCCCCGGTCGGTGTTCAGGTGCCATGACGCGTTCGCATCCGACGCAAGCTAGCGTGAAAAAAAACTCACAGCAGGCGCAGCTCGAGAAGGAGTTGGGGTATTCGTTTGCGGACATTTCTTTGCTCGTTCGTGCCTTGACCCATGTTTCCTATGACCGGGAAAAAAGCGCCGGGCACAACGAAGTATTGGAGTTTCTCGGCGATGCGGTCCTGGATCTTGCCATCAGTGATCTTTTGATTCGCAGTTTTCCGGAGAAGAGCGAAGGTGACCTGTCAAGAATGCGCGCGGCGCTGGTGAATTCCACGGTGCTTCCTGAAAAGGCCGCCCTGCTCAACCTTGGTCCATTGCTTCACCTGGGCAAAGGTGAGGAGCGGAGCGGCGGCCGAGACAAACCCTCCATCTTGGCCGGTGCCTTCGAAGCGCTGCTCGGTGCAGTATACCGCGACGGAGGTTACGAAGCCGCCCGCCGCATCGTGGAACGGTACTTTACTGCCGACGTCAAAGAGAAAAGCCTCGGGCAGCAGGATTACAAAACCCGGTTGCAAGAGATCAGCCAGATGCTATTTCATGGCCCGCCCAGCTATCGTGTGGTTTCCGAGAGCGGTCCCGACCATGACAAGTGCTTTGTTACAGAAATAGCGGTAGGCGGCAAAGTTTTTGGTAAAGGGAAAGGGAAAACCAAAAAACAATCTGAGCAGGAAGCCGCGAAGCAGGCGTTACACAAACTACAACAAACAGGTTTGCCAGACACCGAACGGTAGCTCGAATTTCATGGAGATGGTCGGATTTGCGAATATTGCGCATTGCCCGGTGCGTACAGCCAGGTACTTTAAAAACTAGCCCCGGCTCAAAGGAAAATGTCCGGGTCTGCCGAACCTATCTTGAGGTGAACCTATCTTGAGGTTGACATGATAACTCGTTATCGAATACTGTCTAGCCGAAATAAGAAACAGGTCAGCGCGCTTTGTCTGATAGTTTATCGAGGCGATTTTGAGTTCGATCGCCGAAAGGGAAATCTGTATCATACATAGTCGCAGCAGGATAATCGTACAAAAGAGAAGATGATGTTCTTTCATACAAACGCCGCGCGGGTCGTTCGCGCGTAAATGCGCGCTTTTTGCGGCTCCCAATTCAACTCGACAAATGAGGAGGTGTTCCCATGCTGACGCTCTATTTCAGTCCTGGCGCTTGTTCTTTGGCCTCTCATATCGGTCTCGAAGAAACCGGCGCGCCTTACGAGGCGAAGCCGATCCTGCTCGCCAAGCAGCAGCAGAGGACCGAGGCTTATCTGAAGATTAACCCTCGAGGGAAAGTACCGGCGCTAGACGCCGACGGTAAGATCCTTGTCGAGAACACGGCGATACTTACCTATCTCGCAAGGCGGTTTCCAGAAAAAAGGCTGATGCCGACTGATCCGGCCGAGGAGGCGCGCGGCATCGGGACGATGTGCTGGTTCTCCAGTATCGTACATCCCTCGTACCAGCGCGCCAACCGGCCCGAACGTTTTGCCGAAGGGGAAGCGGCGCAAGCCGCGGTCAAGGAAACGGGAAGGCAATCGTTCTGGGCCAATTGCCAGGAAATCAACTCCATGTTCCAGGGAAAAGACTGGATCATGGGCAGTGAGTACACGCTCGTCGACCCTTACGCGCTGGTTTTCTACGGCTGGGGCGTGCGCGGCGGATTTCCCATGAAGGAGCTCGGCGCCTACACGGCCTGGCAGGAGCGCATGATGCAGCGCCCGACGGTACGGAAAACCGTAGAGGCCGAGCAGAAGGTTTTGACTTCGTAGCTCCATAGCGGATCCTCTCTCTGCCAAAAAATAGGCTTGGGGGGGCCGGTTGGTTTTCCCTGACGATTGTGCACGTGGAGTCGATACAAATCCCTTGGTCCAATAGTCCTACTGGTATGGTGTTTGCGAAATCCGTTGAATAATTTGCGGGGTCATTCCGGGCAAGCTGGCGATAGCTTCAGCGTTGGGCTGATCCGCCTCTGGAGGAAGCGCGACCCGGAATCCAGGAATTTCAAAGATTTCTGGATGCCCGCTTTCGCGAGCATGACTAGTCGGGAGACTCTGACTTCTTTTGCGAACTTTAGTCCAGGACACTAGCATATCGAATGATTCAAGTTCGTGGGCGAGTTAACGTTTGACATCAAACTTATCAGTGCCACCTCTCCTTTCTGCTTGACTTGCCAAGATCTGGCGTTCGCCGGGTTGCAATGAAAAGCCTTTGATCAAGCTCATTAGCTTGCGTCGGCGCTATTGGTTGACCTATGGTGAGATGGAGATTCTAAGACCAAGCAGCGAGCTGCCTACACAATCGGTGCAGATAACATACCTTGAGCCGAGGCTGTATCGGGCAAGCCTCCTGCAGGAGGAGTGTAATGCGAAGCGTGGACGTGCGAAGCCGCCGGCGTTTGCTGGACGACTTCTTCAAGGTAGACGAGGCCGAACTCAGCTTCGAGCGCTTCGACGGGTCCATGACGCCGCCGGTGCGGCGCCTCGTGTTCGAGCGCGGCGATTCGGTGGCGGCGGTGGTGTTCGACCGCGAAGCCCAGCGGCTTCTCTTGACGGAGCAGTTCCGTTTTCCGACGCTCGAGAAGGGTCCAGGCTGGATGATCGAGCTCATCGCGGGCATGATCGACCGCGGCGAACAGCCGGAGGCCTCAATTCGCCGCGAGATCGAGGAAGAGCTCGGTTACCGCGCAGACCGTATCGAGCACGTCGCTACCTTTTATGTTTCTCCAGGTGGTTCGTCTGAACGTATCTGGGTGTACTACGCCGAGGTTCGCGCGGCCGGCCGCGTGTCTGCGGGCGGCGGCCTGCCGGGCGAGCACGAGGACATCCGCCTCGTCTCGATTTCGCCGGAAGAGGCGCGCGCTGCGCTCAAGGATGGCAGAATCGCCGACGCCAAGACCATAATCGGATTGCAGTGGTTCCTGGCGCGAGGCCCCTCACGGGTCGATGATCGCTAGCGAAGAGAGGGGACAATGAGTGCCGACAAGGACGTGCGCACCTGTTTTGTTATCATGCCGTTTCGCATTAAAAAGGACTTGGCGCGAAAGGACGAGATCGACTTTGACAAGGTATATAAGGAGATTATCAAGCCTTCCGTTGAGGGTCTGAAGGACCGGGGTATCAGGATAAATTGCGTTCGCAGCGATGAAATTGAGCTCGCCGGGCTGATCCACGAGCGCATGATCGCCCAGATTGCGGAAGCCGACGTGACGGTCGTGGACATCACCACGGACAACCCCAATGTGTTCTACGAGCTGGGCATTCGCCATGCGCTGCGTGACCGCGTTACTGTCCTCATGCGCCGGAAAGGCAAGCCCAATCCTTTCAACGTCGGCGGAATGACCACTATCGAATACGATCTCGACGAGCAGAGTGCCGCCCGGGCGCGCGATGTAATCGCGAACTTCGTGGCGAACGGGCTGCTCTCCGGTGCCAAGGATAGTCTCGTTTATACCGTGCTGCCGGGGCTCAGGGCGTCGCTTGACCCGAAGGCGATCACTGACAGCGAAGTTGAGGAATACGAGATCCCGGGCACCCCGGGAAAGCGCATCGGCATCGTCAAAGGCAACCTGCGAAACGTCAACCTCGGCGTCACGCTGCGCGAGCGGCCAATCGACATCTGGGTCAACTCCGAGAACGTCAACATGGAGATGGCGCGTCCGTACGACCGGTCAGTCTCCGCGCTGATTCGCTACCTCGGCGCCAGGAGGGACGACACCGGCAGCATCGTCAAGGATTCGATCAACGACGAGCTGCGGGCGAAGATGCGGGGCCGGCAGCTCGTCAACCCGGGAGAAGTTGTTTCGACGAGCGCAGGTTGGCTCGAGCGTACGCACCATGTAAAGCGGATCTATCATGCGGCATCGGTATATGGCGTAGTCGGCGAGGGGTACAACGGGATCGCCAACGTCGAACAATGCATCACCAACGCCCTCGCGCGTGTCGATTGGGAAGCACTCAATCTCGTGGACACGCCGGACAGGAGCAAGGCTGCAACCGGAAAAAAGGCGGCGGACTCGATTCTGTTCCCACTTCTCTCTGCCGGCACCGCGCGTGCCGATGTCATTCGTAGCGCCAGGCGCCAGCTCGCCACCGCGATCAGCTACTTACGCTCGCGGGCCCAGTTCACCCACGTCGCTCGTGTGTATTTTCTCGCCGGGGACGAGACCGTGCTTGCTGCCCTGCGCGTCGCGCTGGCCGAGCTCGGCGTTATCAGGCCCCAAGCCTTGAGAAAGAAGAAAGCCAATGGGTCGCTCAAGCCGGCCAAAGCGGTGATGGCAGCAAGAGCGAACCGGAGACGGACAACACGGCGGGCTCGAGCTTGATCCCTTCAAACGAGGCTAACGTTCGATGCCCAAGTGGCTCCCGAAATCGAACCACCGTACGCGAGGCCTGGACTACCGATTGGGAAGAGGATCACCGCCGGAAAACTTTTTGTAGAGTTCTATAATTTCTGGGTCGCGCGGGATTTCTCGGATCGCGGTTTGATAGTCTTCCGGATTGATCGGTGAGGGGTCATCGCCGATAGTTTTCTTGTATTCTTTTTCAAACTCGGGGTCATCATACGCCTTGCGAAATGCCGCCTGAAGAATTTGCGCTCGATCTTTCGGTGTCCCTGGACCGATGAAATAGGGTGAGCCTGTGCCGCGCAGCAGCCGAAACATCGTAATGAGGCTGCGCTCCTTTTCGTTTCTGGCAAATGTTTCGATATCGGGAAGATGCGTAAACTGAGGGATCCTTTTTCCTTTCGGGATCTCGATTACGGCGTGCAGGTTCGCTATTCCCTTCTCGACCCACTCCGGGTGTCTTTTCAGGATAGAAAGAGAAACCTCTGAGCGCGCATCGATCTCGCCCCTCAATAGGGCCACGTCCTGTTCCGGCGCTGAGTAGCTGGAAATGAACTTAGGGCTTTTTAAGCCAAGAAAGTAGGCAAAGAAACGTCCCGTGATATAAATCGGATGTCCCACGGCGTGGGAGCCGATTCTGACGCCGGTGGCGGAGCGGAGCTTCTCCAAAGAGTCCCAACCGGCTTCGCGACGGGTTAGAAAGCTGTAATGGCTTTCGCTTTCCGTGGAGCCAAGAAAGATGAACTTGTCGAGATCATAGAGGACACCTGACTCGCCCAGAATCGCGCTGGCGAGTATGCCGCCCGGCGTGCTGCCGATGGTCAAACCATCGGATCTGCCGAAGACGTGATTGGCGGCTTTTCGCCCGCCGCCGCCGTCCATAAATTCGATCAGAATGGTGGGCTGTCCGGGAATATGCTTTTTCAGATACGGCAGCAGCGCCCTCACCCGCATCTCGCCGATTCCTCCGGGAGTGCTACCGCGAACCAGAGTAATCGTCTTTCCCTGATAAAAAGGAGCCTGCCCGAAAGCTCTCCCTGAGGGAGACAGCAAACAAATTAAGGATAACAGTGCGACGACCTTGACCGAACGGGTCCATTCGATGCAGAGCTTCATTGCCTACCTCAATGACCATTTGGGAAACTGGCCGAAATATATAGCGAAGGTCGCAGAGGGACAAGAAGAAAACTGCTGCGAATCCGGTTGAATCACTAGCTCCAGTTACATCGAACGATTAATCAAGGAGTCGTAATAGCCGGTGAGTCCGTTAAGCACGTACTGCACAGCGAGGGCAGCGAGTACGATTCCTAGGACTCGAGTTAGGATCCGCACTTTCCCTTCACCGAAACGCGTCATGATTCGTTCGCTGCCGTATAGCACAAACCACGAAATCACGTACACAACCGCGATGATCATCGCGAGCAAAACCATGAGGAAAACATCCGAGACGGCTTGATTGGCCAGTAGCAACACCGTCGTGATTGTTCCGGGGCCGGAAAGCAAAGGGATGGCTAAGGGAAAGATCGCGATATCTTCGCCCACCATACCTTTCTCATCGCGTTCCGGCGCTTGAAGTCCGGGACGATGGCCGAACAGCATCGGCCAGGAGACAACAAATAGTAAGATCCCACCGCTGATCGCGAAGGCATGCACTGTGACGCCGAGATAGGAGAGCAACCATCTGCCGCCAACGAGGAAAAACACGGTTACTCCGAACGCGATAATAAGCGCCCGTCCGAGAGTCTTTCGTTTTTCGACGTTCCCGAGTTCGCCGGTCAGGGCGATGAAACTGGGCGCAACTCCGAGGGGATCAACGACCACAAACAGGGTGACGAACGCCTTCAGGGCGAACTGCCACAGATCTTCGTCCATGTCCGAGTCCAGTGGATCGGGAAGAAATGCGGCCGTAAGTTAGTTCATCAAGCGTCCGCCGGAGACATTGAGCGATTCGCCGGTGGTATGAGAGGAGTCGCTGGATGCCAGAAAAAGCGCAGCCTTGGCAACTTCGTCATGCTTGGCATATTTTCGCAAGGGCGTAAGCTCTAAGACGCTCTTCTCTAACTCGGAAAATTCCATACCCAAGCCTTTGGCTCGCTCCGCGTACATGGTTCGGAGGTCGGGCTCATCCATGCCGCCGGGGCAAATGATGTTGGCTCTTATACCGTGAGGGCCGGATTCTTTGGCGATAGTCTGCGTCAGACCCAAAAGTCCCCACTTGGCTGCGCATAGCGAGCCCCGCAGAGCCATTCCCTCTCTCCCCGCGGTGCCGGAGATGCTGACAATGCTGCCGCTCTTCTGCTTGATCATCTGTTTCAAGACGGCTCTGCAGCAAAGAAACACGGCTTTCAAGTTAACAGCGAGGACCGATTCCCACTCCTGCTCGGTAATCTCTTGCACTGGCACCAGAGGTCCTCGGAACCCGGCGCTGTTGACCAGAATATCGATTTTGCCCCAGCGCCGTACGGTCTCGTCCACCATGGCGTTTACCTGACGGTCATCCGTGCAATCGGCTGCGATAGCAATCGCCCTCCCGCCTTTTCGAGTAATTTCTTGCGCCACTCCATCAAGCTGGGATTTCATCTTTTCAAGATCCACCAGCACAATGCTCGCACCTTCGCTGGCAAAAGTGTGGGCGATCGCCTCGCCAATGCCGCGGGCGCTGCCTACCACAATCGCTACTTGGCCATCCAATTTCATCACGGTTCCTCCGGTGTTTTATAACTGTTCAAAACGTTCAAATCGTTCAAGCCGCTCAAAACGATCGGGCCCTCCATCCCCTCGCCCGTGAATCCAGCGACGTAAGATAGAATTATGCGACGAATTTGCTAAACGCAACGCCAAAGAAAAAGAATTCGGTTTGATGCTTCAACTTGGGATCGCCTTCGCGGCACGTTCGAGACTTAGTAGAGAATCCTACTCGTTGCGGTGTTTAATAGAAGCGTGATAGAGGGCGCAGTATGTGTATGGGCGATCCACGGACAAAGCGAGGCAACCCTTGATCCTATAGCAGGAGGTTTGCATGAACACTCATAGTAAACGAACCATCGTGATTTCCAACGGGACCTTGATCGACGGCGCTGGGAATTCGCCGGTACGGAATGAGGCCATTGTGATCCAGGGTAATCGCATCAAAAGCACGGGCCGTCTCCCCGGCGATATAAAGCTGGAAGACCGAGACAATGTGGAGGTTATTAATGCCGCCGGACAATGGATCATGCCGGGGCTAATCGATGCCCATACGCACCTTTCCTACGGCAATCCGAAATTGTCTGGCGAAGCCAGAGGCAAGGGTACGACGAGACCTGAATTCAATACCTTGCGGGCGGCATGGAATGCCCAGAAGGTACTGCGGTCGGGGGTCACCAGTATCTCGGTGCCGGGCGGGACTTGGTTTACCGATGTGGCGGTGCGAGACGCCATCAAGCTTGGGTTGATCGAGGGTCCTCGCGTGTACTGTGCCAGTCGCATGATCGTAACCTACGGCTCGATAGAGGACGAAGAACCATCCTGGGTAGGCACCCCGGAGCACTCCATCGGCATCCTCGCCAACACTGCGGCGGAGATGGTCACTGAAGTGCGACGACAGTGCAAGCACGGCGTCGACTTTATCAAGATGGCCGATAGCCGCTCCGGCGAAGCCCAGACCATTTCCAAGGAAGAGATAGCGGCGGTAGTCAGCGAAGCGCACCGTCACAACGTCCGGGTTGCGATTCACTCTAGAGGATCGGCTTCGACCCGGGCGGCTGCAGAAGCGGGAGTCGACTGGATCATGCATACCGACCTGGCAACCGAAGCCGACCTCGAAGCCGTCGCAAAGAACGGCGTCCGCATCGTGCCAACCGCGACCTTTGTGGAGCGAGTCTTGGAATTCGGTCGTGAAGTTGGCCAAGACCAGATTCAAATTAGCATTGAGCGGATGAAGCGCAATATGGAAGGCCTCGTGAACGTGATGCAACGAGCGCGCACTATGGGGATAAAGGTCATGTGTGGGACAGACACCGGTAATTATGCCTGGATGCCTTATGGAAAAATGCATGCCAAAGAAGCGGAGATTTTCATCCGTTATGGTGGCTATACACCACTGGAAGCGATCACGGCCTGCACCCGAGATAATGCGTTCGCGGTGGGGCTGGAAAACGAAGTGGGAGTGCTGCAAGCCGGAAAGCTTGCCGACGTTATCATTCTAAAGCAGAATCCCGTGGCGGATATACGGGTATTGCAAGACTCTTCGAACATTGCCCTGGTCATCAAGGATGGCAAGAAGGTGGATTTCAGTGATCACGGTTCTGAGGAGGCTCAGCTCAACTTCCAAGTGGCAGTGGCTTAGGTGAGCCCTCACCCTTCCTTCTCCTGCTCGCGGGAGAGGGAAGAGAAGGGATCTCTCCCGGAAAGGTCATCTAAAAGGAGGCATAAAAGTGGAAACGACAGTGAACTCTAAGATTGCGAATCAAGTTTCTCCAGCGAGACAACCGCGATTTTCCGGTATGAGTCACGTAAGCTTACCCTGCCGGGATCTTGAAGAGTCGAAAATTTTTTATGCTCATGTGATGGGTGGAGAGCTGATCCACGAGATCCGGGGGTTTGTGGAGTTTCGGATCGAGGATATCATCATCGGGCTTTCTGAGCAGCCTGAAGGTTGGACCGGCCCCGACGACGAGTATCCTCACTACGCTTTCTATATCAGCGGACCGAACTTGGACTTGATGAAGAACTGGCTCGATCGTTACGCTGTGCCCAATTATCCCTACCGGCGCGGCGATACCGCACTTATCTACTTTCGCGATCCGTCCGGTAATCTCTTCGAGCTTTACTGCGATACTGGCTACGAGGGGATTAAGGCACTACCAGTGGCCCCTAGACGCGGAGGTCCCGCCATCGATTTCCGCGCTCTCAATTACCGCTGGGATAGCAAAGGTGCGGTACAGGATATCGGCAAAAGTATATTGCGGTCTCGGTTTATGACATTTGCTCACGCGAGCATTTTTTGCCGCAGTCTCGAACAGGCGAAACGTTTCTTTACCAGAGTTATCGGTGGGGAGCTCATCCACGACGTTGACGGATTCGCCGAGGTAAAAGTTGCCGGGATCATCATCGGGTTCACAGAACGTCCCGGACAGCCAACTGGGCAGAACGCCGAATATCCGCATTACGCGTTCTTTGTCGAGCCGGAAGATTTTTTGCCCATGGTTGGATGGCTTCGCCAAAACGGCGTGGCGACCTCGGAGCCGTGGACGCGGGACGGCATCAAGGGGCTCTTATATTTTCGCGATCCCACTGGAAATCTCTTTGAGATGTATTGTCCAAAGCTCAAAGATGCGCAGTCCTTCGCGCGTGGCGCCAAACAGGGCGGCAGCTACACAATCGACTTCGCGGGTCTAAACTATCAGTGGAACGGTTAGCGAGTTCATCCTTTCGAAGCTTGCCAAGATTGCTTCATACCTAAACGAACCCGCCTTGCAGTTTCAGTCGACCGAGACTATAGAATCTTCTTAGTTCGATGGCTGGTTCTAATAATCTGAACGACACAGGAGAGGTCGACTCATGAGATTGCCGCATCGCGATCCTATACGCTTGGGTCCAACCCCCTATGAAGTTTTTCAGGAGAAGGAAGGTATTCCTTCCGTCAAAGGATTTTTCATCGAAGATCTGATGGATGTCGAGGTCAAGCCCTGGGAACGAATGGGAGCGCTGGGTTCCTATCTGAACCTGGGTGAACAGCAAGAAACGGACGCGTATATCTGCGAGATCCCCGCGGGAAGTCAGACGAAACCGCAAGGTCATTTATTCGAGACGCTCGTCTACATCCACAAAGGCCGCGGGGCGACAACGGTTTGGTTCGAAGACAATGCCAAACAGACCTTCGAGTGGAGCGCAGGAGCGATCTTTGCAATCCCGCTTAACGTTTCGTATCAGCACTTCAACGTTTCCAATGAGCCGGTGCGCTTTCTGGCGGGCACCAATGCGCCGCACGTGATCAATCTCTTTCACAACGATGATTTCATCTTTCATAATCCTTTCCAATTCCGCGACCGTTTTCGTCCCGAGCGGGAATTCTTTCAGGAAAATCAGCGCCTGACCGTCCGTTCCTGGGAAAGCAATTTAGTTCCGGACGTTAACGAGTTCGCTCTCGACGATTATCCGATGAAAGGCAAAGGCGTGAAGATCATGCGTTTCGGTCTGGCGGGAACAACTTACGGCTGTCACGTTCAGGAGTTTCCTCCCGGCAGCCGGAGTACGTTCCACCGTCACGGGCCCGGTGCGATTGTTTGTGTGACCCAAGGAGAAGGCTTCGCTATGGTCTGGCGCGAAGGGGAAGAACGAACACGATTCGAGATCAAACCAGGTTCCATTTATTCACCCGGCGATCTTATGTATCACGGCCATTTCAACACGGGACACACGACGTTGCGCCATTTCGCGATGCGCGGTCGAAGCCCGAAATACAGCCAGGACCGCTATCGAACGAAGCTGCACGAAATGATTCCCTTCGATGAAGAACCGCCGGATGTTCATCCGATGTTTCTTGAGGAGCTGAAACGCAAGGGCGTAAGGAGCGAAGTGAGTTTGGTAGAGGAATAGAAAAAGTTTATCGTTTCTGGTTTCAAGTTTCTGATTGAGAGAATCAGGAAACCAAACTAGAAACCAGGAATCAAAAACTAGAAACTGGAGATCCCTATGAACGAACTCGCGTACACTGATTTTCGGAGTTTCATCGAAGAGGCGAAAAAAGTCAGCGATTATCGGTTGATCGAAGGAGCCGATTGGGACGGCGAGATCGGCGCGCTGGTAGAATCTACCGCGGAACTGGTGCCTCAGCCGCCGATGCTACTCTTCGATAAAGTAAAAGACTATCCCGCTGGCTTTCGGGTTTGCAGTCTCCCTTATGCTGCTTATAGGCGGGTTGCGCTGGCGTTGGGTTTGCCCACCGACAAGCCGAAACTAGAAATACTCCGGCTAGCGGCACGCAAGATACAGTCCTCGAAACCGATTCCAACCAAGGAAGTGAGCAACTCCCCTCTATTTGAAAACAAGCTAACCGGCGGCGATGTCAATTTGCTCCAGTTCCCTGCGCTACGTTTCCATGAAAACGACGGCGGTCGTTACTTCGGTCCCGGCGGCGGGCTGATCAACCGCGATCCCGATAGCGGCTTCATCAACGCCGGCACCTACCGGATGCAGCTTCACGATAAGAACACCTTAGGCCTCTGGATGAGCCCCGGACAAAACGGCCGGCAGATTTGCATGAAATACTGGGAAAAGGGCAAAAGCTGTCCGGTGGTGGCGAGTTACGGTCAGCATCCGTTGGTTTTCATGCCTTCTTATACAAAATTTCCATACGGCAGTTCGGAGCTGGAAGTTTCCGGCGGCCTTATCGGTAAACCGCTCGAAGTTTTGCGCGGGCCCCTCACTGGTTTGCCGATTCCCGCGTCCTCTGAAATCGCCATCGAAGGCGAAGTGCCGCCGCCGTCCGAAGATGCCCGGGCGGAGGGGCCGTTTGGGGAATGGCCCGGCTATTATTCCGGTGGCACCTTGGGCACGGGCGATAAACAGCCGATCATTCGAGTCAAGGCGATTTATCATCGCGACGATCCCATCTTGGAGGACGAGGCGCCGCTATGGCCGGGGGCCGTGAAGATGGATTTGCATATCTCGGCGGGCGTTCTCTGGGATCAGCTGGAAAGCGCTGGGATTCAAGACATCGTCGGTGTGTACAATCATACTTCTTATCTGACCGTGGTTGCCATCAAGCAAAAATACGCGGGACATGCCAAGCAAGCGGGCTTGGCTGCTGTCAGTGCCGCTGCGTCGGCACGCAATGGTCGCTACGTGGTAGTTGTTGACGAAGATATCGATCCGACGAATCAGAAAGAAGTGCTCTGGGCGATGATGACCCGGGTGGACCCGGCGACCAATATCGACATCATCGATGGTTGCTGGAGCACGCCGCTGGACCCGCGCATGCCGCCAGACAAACGGGAGAGCCGCGATCATACCAACAGCCGGGGAATCTTCTACGCGGTTCGGCCCTTTGAGTGGCGCGACAAGTTTCCGAAAGTGAGCCGATCCAGCCGAGAGCTGCGCGAAAAAACCGTCGCCAAGTTTAAAGGTATCATTCCGTTTCCCGGGATCTGAATGAGCATCAAAGTAACGTGCTCCAAAAGAGTATTTACCACAGAGACACCGAGTTCACAGAGATCGGAGTGTTTTTATGAAGAATTCTTTTGCTCTGTGTCCTCAGCGTCTCCGCGGTTAGTCCCGGGAAAGTTTGCCGGGTAATTAGGAGAATTCAGTGAGCGACGTTTTACGATTGGGCATAGCCGGTTTGGGCGTGGCGAGCACGCAAATCCTGCCGCCCATTTCAACGGTGCCGTTTATCAAGATTACCGCGGCCGCCGATCTCCGCGCCGACGCGCTGGCGAAGTTCAGAGAAACGTATAAGGGTGAGACGTTCACCAGCGTCGAAGAGATGTGCGCCAGTTCGAACGTCGATGCAATTTACGTGGCGACGCCGAATCAGCTGCACGCCGAACATGCGATCACTGCGGCCAATCACAAAAAGCATATTATCGTCGAAAAGCCGATGGCGCTGTCCATCGAAGAATGTGAAGCGATGAATGAGGCGGCGGGAAAGAACCGCGTGAACCTGCTATGTGGCCACACGCACAGCTTCGACCCGCCGATTCGCAAGATCCGGGACATCGTCAAGAGCGGCGAGCTGGGCAAGCTTTGCATGCTCCACAGCTGGAACTACAACGAGTTCATGTGCCGGCCGCGGATGAAGCACGAGCTGGCCACCAGCCATGGTGTCGTTTTAAACCAAGGGCCGCATCACGTCGACATCGTAAGGCTCATCGGCGGCGGTATGGTGCGCAGCGTCCGAGCCATGACCGGCAGCTGGGATAAGGAGCGAGCTCACGAAGGAAGTTACACCTGTTATCTTGAATTCGAAGACGGCACACCGGCGACCCTGGTTTACAGTGGTTATGGTTTCTTCGACACAGCGGAGCTGTTTAGTTGGGTGGGCGAAGGCGGGCAGCCCCGCGAACCGGCAACCAACTTGAAGGTAAGAAAACGACTTCGCGAGGTAGGTAGCCGCGAGGAGGAAGAGCAGCTCAAAGAAGGGATGCGTTTCGGCGGCCAGCGCGAAGGTGAGTTCAGCCATGTTTCGACGGGCGAGCGTAAGCAGCCGTTCTTTGGCTTGACCTTAGTGAGCTGCCAACGGGGCGACATCCGCCAAACACCGGATGGTCTATTCATCTATGGTGAGACAGACAAACGGGAAATTCCACTTGAGGCGGGGCGTCGGGGGCGGGAGGCGGAGGTTGAAGAACTCTATAACGCCGTGGTCTACAATCGGCCGGTGTTTCACGATGGCCGTTGGGGCGCGGCGACCTTGGAAGTCTGTTTAGCCATGCTCGAGTCGGCAAAACAGCGCAAAGAAATCTTCTTGTCGCATCAAGTGCCGAGTCCGGAATGAAATACAGTTTCGAGTTTCGGGTTTAAAGTTAAGAGCGCTCGTCGTCCTCTCTGGGGAGGAGGTATGTTCGAAAGAAAACTGTTCTGCCTTGTCGCGCTGTTTTTTTTTCTCGCCACTATCAGCCATGCAGCCGAGCCGAAGCAGCCTTGGCAGCAGAAATGGGAAAAAACCTTGCAGGCAGCGAAGAAAGAGGGCCGCCTGAATTTCTATGTGGGTCGTTATGGGACCGAGGCGTTCCTGAACGAATTTAGAAAGGAGTATCCCGAAGTAAAGGTTGTTACGGTCAATGGCACGGGAAATGATTTGGCTACAAGGATCCTCACTGAAGTGCGGGCTGGAAAAGTGTTAGCCGACCTATTCAGCGGCGGCGCAAACACAAACTACAATCTCCTCTACAAAGGTAAGGTCCTCGATTCCATCAGGGATGCGCTCATTCTGCCGGAGGTCGTGGACGACACCAAATGGTATGAGGGACAACATAGCTTCGGGGATCCCGAAAGGAAACATATTTACATCTACATTGCCAACCCGACTTCATCATCGCTCTATTTCAATACGACACTCTCAAGTCCCAATGAGTTCACGTCGCACTGGGACCTGCTTAATCCCAAATGGCAAGGCAAGTTTGTCTCCCAAGATCCGCTGAGCACGGGACTCGGCGCGACGATGATATTCTTTTACCACAGTCCAGAGTTAGGGCCCGAGTTCATCAGGCGGCTGTTTGGCACCATGAATGTCACCTACGGAAAAGACCGACGACAGATCACCGACTGGTTGGTGCAAGGAAAATTCGCCATCTGCCTGGGTTGCAGGGATGCACCAAGGGCAAAAAGCCAGGGTCTTCCGGTGGATGAATTCGACACTGGCGCTTGGAAAGAAGGCGAAAGCCTCTCCACCGGAGGCGGATCAATCAGCATTATCAAAGGCGCGCCTAATCCGAATGCGGCGAGGGTTTTCATCAACTGGTTTCTCTCTCGCAAGGGGCAGATCGCGCTGCAAAAACACCTGGACTTGTACGGCGAGCTTCCCCCTAACTCGCGTCGGATCGATATCCCGAAAGAAAATCTCCCGCCCGAAAGCAGGCTTATCAAGGGTCGAAAATATCTCGATGTCTCACGGCCCGAATGGCAGGACATGGAACCGATTTTCAAGTTGGTCAAAGAAGTCACGACCGGCAGGGACAAGAAATAGGTCAGGAGGGAGGGAACAGCACTATGCTATCAGCAGAACAAAACGAGATGCTGACCCGGGTCGGGCCCGGGACGCCGGCCGGAGGGCTGCTGCGTCGCTACTGGCACCCGATCGCCATCGCAACGGATATCTCCGACGAGAATCCGGTGAAGTTCGTTCGGATCCTCGGTGAAGACCTGGTGCTGTTTCGAAGCAAGAAGGGAGAGATAGGCCTTCTGGAGGACCGCTGTTCTCATCGTGGCGCTTCGCTTTCCTACGGCAGAGTCGAAGAACGGGGCATCGCCTGTTCTTATCATGGCTGGCTCTATGACACGAAAGGTAACTGTCTGGAGATTCCGACAGAGCCGCCCGGGAGTAAGTTCGCGCTCACCGTCAAACATACCGCCTATCCGGTGCAAAAGCTCGCGGGGCTTTACTGGGCCTATCTCGGCCCGCAACCCGCGCCGGCGATACCAAAATATGACGTCTGGACGCGCACCGACGGCTGGCACTGGCTGCGCGCGCTACCGCAGCTCGACTGCAACTGGCTGCAAGCGATGGAGAACTCCGTCGATACGGCGCATCTGCATGTGCTTCATCAAGAGCTGGTCACCGACGGATTCAAAGTCACGAGCACAACGCGGGGTACCATAGACAACTTGGTCAAGTATGAAATGGAAGAGTTCGCCCACGGCATAATCAAGCGGCGCTATTTCAGAGATGGCAAGGTCGAAGAACATCCGCTGCTCTTTCCAACCGTGTTGCGGCAGGCCAACCGCACACAGATCCGAGTGCCCATCGACGACACTCACACCTATATCGTTTACGTTCACTTCGTGCCGGATTCTGCCGAGCCGCGTCCTGCCAACGGCGAGGTGCCGGTCCATTACCGCGAGCCTTTCAAAAATCCAGTCGACGCGCGCCACCCGTTCACGAAGTTTCGCCTTGATGAAGTCGATGCCCAAGATTTTATGGCGTGGGAAACTCAAGGGCCGATCCTCGACCGTACGCGCGAAAGGCTGGCGGGATCGGATCGCGGCATCGTGATGTACCGCGAGATCCTTCTCCGGGAGATCAAGAAAGTGCAGCAGGGAGTCGATCCGATGAACGTTTTTCGCGATCACAACCACGCGATGATCGATACCCAAATCGACAAGTCCCTGGAAGTCGGCAAGGCGGGCTCAGTGCGCTACCACATGCCGCCGAAGGGATAGGACTTGCTCAAAACGTTGCAATCGCTCAAGCCGTTCAAATCGTTTCATTGACATCGGATTCGGAAAATTGGCCGCAGAGTAAAACGGGATATAGTCGTTATGCGCTTTAGCATTTTGCTATTCGCGTTACTACAGAGCTCGGGTTTTTGCGACGCGGCCGAATCCAAACCGGCGTGGCAGGTTGATTGGGAAAAAATCGTCGCTGCAGCAAAAAAAGAAGGCGAGGTGCGCCTCTGGGGCGATCAAGAGATCACGCATCCGGACATCGTCGCCGCCTTTACGAAAGAATATCCTTTCATCAAGCCGGTGACGGTCAGCGGCAGAGTCGGAGACCTTATGCCCCGCATTATCGCGGAACGCAGAGCGGGCAAGTATCTCGCGGATCTCTATAGTGGTGGTTTGGGCGGTCGCTCTTTTTTCGATTTGCTTAAGACCGGTGTTCTCGATCCCATTAAGCCGCTTCTGCTCTTGCCTGATGTCGTTGACGGATCAAAATGGCTAAACGGGGAACATTATTACGCGGACAGCGAGAAGCAGTTTGTCTTTATGTATGAAGGTAGCGTGGCAGGCGTCGGTCTTCATTACAATATGAGCCTCGTCGATCTTAAGGAATTTACATCCTACTGGGATCTTCTGAATTCGAAGTGGAAAAAGAAAATATTACTTTATGAACGGATCGGCGTCGGCTCTCCCAGTGTGGTCAGGTTTTATTATAACTCGCAGTTGGGCCCTGATTTTCTCCGTCGCCTCCTGACCGAGATGGATATAACGGTGTCGCAGGATCGGCGGCAGTCGAGTGATTGGTTGGCCTCGGGGAAATTCCCCATCTGCATCGATTGTGGGGACACGGACCGGGCGAAACAACAGGGGCTCCCGGTCGATGAATTTACCCAGGCGAGCCTCAAAGAAGCGAGCTACGAGATCAGCACCAGCGGCAATAGCGGACTGGCATTGATTAATACTGCGCCCCATCCTAATGCCGCGCGAGTGTTCGTCAATTGGTTTCTTTCCCGTAATGGGCAGACCATTTGGCAGGCGGTCATGAATACAAAAGTGATGGAGCCTTCGGATTCTATGAGAACCGACATTCCTAAAGATAACGTCCCGACGCCTGCCAGGCGCGAAGAAGCTAGAAAATACCGAGTGACGGGTTTCTTGGATCCCGACCCAGCGGAAAAATTGTTTCGCGAATTGTTGAGCAGAGATAACAGGAAATAACCGTTTCAATCGTTCAATCCGTCCAATCGCTGCGCTCCGTTCAATCCCTTCACTCTGTTTTCCGGACGGTTTGAACTGCTTGAAAGGCTTGAACGTTTTGAACCTTTGACTCTTCCATGAAGCGGGCAACTGCGAGCTTAATTATCTGGTTCGTTTGCTGCGCGTCTGCAGCTTACGGTGCGGCTGTCGAATCGAAGCAGGACTGGCAGTCTGAATGGGATAAAACCCTCAAGGGCGCCAAGAGCGAGGGCAAGCTGTCGCTCTATCTCTACCAGGGTGAAGGCGAGCTTGGCGGGGTCGCGCAATTGTTTCAAAAAAAATATCCGGAGATCATCGTGACAACAGTGACCGGACGGGGGAATCAGCTTGGTCCGAGAATTATGGCTGAGCGCCGGGCGGGAAAGTTTCTCGCCGACGCGTACATCGCCGGACTGACGTCGACCTATGAGATTTTGTATCGCGGTAAAATATTGGACGCGATCCGCGCCGCTTTGATTCTTCCCGAAGTGCTAGACGAATCCAAGTGGTGGCAGGGGCAGCATCATTACATCGATCCGGAAAACAAATACATCTTTGTTTTCGTCGGCAATGTCAGCCAGTATATTTCGTATCACACGAAGTCGGTGGATCCTGGTGAGTTTCGCTCTTACTGGGATTTTCTCCAGCCGAAATGGAAAGGGAAAATCCTGTCGCGTGATCCCAAGATCTCGGGCAGCCAGCGCATTGGCTTAAGAGGTTTTTACTACACGCCGGAGCTGGGCGCCGAATTCGTTCGACGCCTGTATGGTGAGATGGATGTCACGTTAACTCAAGAAATCCGGCAGGCGACGGACTGGCTAGCTAACGGCAAATTCGCTATCTGCTTTTTCTGCTCGGAGATTTTGAAAGCGAAATCTCAGGGGCTGGCGGTGGATGAATTTCCCACTGCCCGCTGGAAAGAGAGTCGCGCCATCACCGCCGGGAACGTGGGCTCGGTGGCTTTGCCGAGCCAAGCGCCACATCCGCACGCCGCGCGGTTATTTGTAAACTGGCTGCTCTCGCGCGAAGGGCAAATCGCCTTTCAGCGCGCCGCCAATACGCCCACCAATTCGGAAGAGTCCATGAGAGTCGATATTCCAAAAGATATCGTTCCCGCCGATGTGCGGCGGATTGACGGCGTCAAGTACCTTCTAGCCGATAGACCGGAGTTTATGAATATGGCCCCGATTTATGAGGTTTTGGATAAAGCGCTGGCGCAATCAAAAAACAGGTAAGGTCGGCTGATTAAATGCACTCGCCATGTGAGCCTAGGACTACCAATGGAATTACGGCTCAAAAACTGGCGAGTTAAGGTGGAAGGATTCATGATTTATTCTTTTTTGCAATTGCGATTGATCGTTTTGCTTGTGGCGTTGCTAGTGCTTGGGGCAATGAATCTCATTCCGTGCGGAGTCCAAGGTGCTGAGTCCAAACCGGCGTGGCAGGAGGAGTGGGAGAAGACGCTCGAGGCCGCGCGCAAAGAAGGTCAAGTTACGGTTTACATCAGCGGTTATGAAGAGATACTGCCTGAGTTCCAGAAGGAATATCCGGAAATCAAAGTCGTCCCCACCACCGGGCGCGGTTCTCAGATCGGCCAGAAATTACTCGCCGAGCGACGCGCGGAAAAATATCTTGCCGATGTGGTCAACGCCGGCGGGGTAACGACCTACCAGCAACTGTTTCCCGCCAAGGTCTTCGATCCGATCAAGCCGGCTTTGTTGTTGCCCGAAATAACCGATGTGAGCAAGTGGTATCAAGGCAAGCACCATTACTCCGATCCGGAGAACCTGTACATCTTCGACTACGTCGCCACGGCAACCTATGGTGCGATCAGCTACAATACCAAGTTGGTCAACGCGAAGGATTTCAAATCCTACTGGGATCTGCTCGCGCCAAAATGGAAGGGAAAGATTATCTCGCGGGACATTCGCGTGTCCGGGCCAGGCTCGGGTAATGCGCGGCTGTTTTACTACTTGCCCGATGTCGGTCCGTCGTACATCAAAAAGCTCTACGGCGAGATGGACGTGACCCTATTTCGCGATTATCGCCAGGGCGCCGACTGGCTCGCCGTCGGCAAAGCGGCGATCTGCTTCTTTTGCGAAGCGGATGTTTCCAAGGCCCAGGGCTTACCTGTTGATACTTTCGGACCGGGCGTGTTTAAAGAAGGCGCGGGTTTAGTAAGTCAATACGGCACCCTCGGATTAGTCAATCGGGCGCCGCATCCCAATGCGGCAAGAGTTTTCATCAACTGGCTGCTATCGCGCAAGGGCCAGATGACGCTACAAAAAATCATGTTGCCCACCGAAAATCCCATCGACTCGCTGCGTATCGACATTCCCAAAGACGACGTGCCAGTGCTCCAACGGCGCTTCGACGGCGTGAAATATTTAGATACTAGCCGGCCGGAGTGGCAGGAGATGAAGCCGATCCTTGATGTGATGAATGAGGCGCTCAAGGCGGCGGGAAAGAACTAGACACCGTGCTCGTCTCTCGTGCTCGTGATCGGACGAACACGAATCACGAACACGATCACGAATGCTACGCAAAGCATGCCCTGAGCCCTTCTGCTACGCTCGGGATAGACTCCGTCGAAAAAGACGACGAGTGCAAAAAAGAAGTCGGAGCTGCTGGTGGAGAACCTATCTCAATTGTGCAGACAGTTAGCTTTCTTGGCGCGGCTGATTCTCTTGTGCGCGGTTAACTGTGTGCTTGCCGCGTCGCCTACGATCGCGGCGGAAATCGATTGGCAAAAAGAATGGGGCAGGACACTCGAAGCAGCCAAGAAGGAAGGTCAGGTTGTCATCTACATCAGCGGATACGAGGCCGTGTTGCCGGATTTCGAGAAGGAGTTTCCTGATGTCAAGGTCGTGGCTGTCGCTATGCGCGGCAATCAGCTTGGCCAGCGACTCCTTGCCGAACGGCGTGCGGAGAAATATCTAGCCGATGTGGTGAGCGCAGGCGCGAATCCGAACTATCAGCAGTTTTACCAAGCCAAAGTGCTCGACCCAATCAAACCAGCACTGATCCTGCCTGAAAATACCGATCAAACAAAGTGGTATCTAAAAAAACACCAGTACTCCGATCCCGAAAACCAATACGTATTCAACTATGTCGGCTCGGCGACTTACGGAGCCGTCAACTACAATACAAAGCTTGTCGACATTAAGGAGTTTAAGTCCTACTGGGATTTGCTGAACGGTAAGTGGAAGGGCAGGATCGAGATGCGAGATATCCGCGAAGCCGGGCCGGGTGCCGGCAACACACGGTTCTTCTATTACCATCCGGAACTTGGACCGTCATTCATCAAGCGGCTTTTCGGCGAAATGGATGTAACGTTGTTTCGTGATTTTCGCCAAGGGCCGGATTGGCTGGCGATGGGAAAGTTCGCGATATGTTTCTTTTGCGACGTCGATGTTCTGAAACGACAGGGCTTGCCGGTGGATACGTTCGGCCCCACGGTTTTCAAAGAAGGCGGCGGCCTTGTCCAGCAATTCGGCACGTTGTCACTAGTAAACCAAGCACCACATCCCAATGCGGCAAAGGTTTTTGTTAATTGGCTGTTGTCACGCAAAGGCCAAATCGCATTGCAAAAAAGCACATCGACCGGCGAAAGCCCGGCGGATTCCTTGCGGAACGATATTCCAAAAGATGATGTGCCTTATCTGAATCGGCGGCTCGATGGCATTAAGTATCTCGACACCGGGAAGCCAGAGTGGATTGAGATGAGACCGATTATCGATGTGGTGAACGAGGCGCTGAAGGCTGCGGGGAAAAATTAAATACCGCTGAGGATTGAAGATAGAGGATAGAAGGTGGCGATTCCTTCGCTTTGCTCAGGACACGCTTTCATTTTCGATTCTTGGTCTCCCGTGTTGTCATTCCGAGGAGTCGAAGGCGACGAGGAATCTATCTTTAGGATTGTCAAGGTCGGTGGACTCATGTCCTATGCGGCTAAGTCTACTGAGAGTTTTAGGCGGGCCGCTGTGTATGTGGATAAGATCCTGAAAGGCGCCAAGCCGGCGGATTTACCAGTTGAGCAGCCCATGAAGTTCGAACTGGTCATTAATCTCAAAACCGCAAAGCAGATCGGGCTCACAAATCCGCCCAATGTACTGGCGCGGGCGGACAGGGTGATTCGGTAAAGCGTGAGGCGCATGGGGTGAGTGTCAGGAGAGAGGAGCGAAGGTAGGAGAGAACTAAATTTCGGATAGGAAAAGGAGGATCCAATGAAAGCAGTAATTTTGGCAGTTAGCTTGTTTTGGCCCCTCTCTTCCATCGCCTCGGCTCAGCTCACTAAAGTAACTGTGGGGTACAGTGCAATCGCCGCAGGCCAGTTTCCCGCCTGGATGGCCACCGAAGCCGGGATATTTCGCAAAAATGGGCTGGACGTGCAGCTTGTTTATTTCCGAGGAGGAACTCCAGCGATGATGGCTTTGCTATCACGCGAGACCCCAATAAGCCAGCTCGGTGGTCCGGCGATCGTGAGTGCTAGTCTCAGGGGGTCCGATGCCGTGCTTATCGCCGGTGGGCTTGTGTTGACGGAATGGTGGCTCATGACTCGGCCAGATATTAAAACTGCCGAGAAGCTCAAAGGTGGCTCCGCTGCCATCAGCATCTTTGGTGGGTTGGCCGACTTTTTGACCCGCATCGCCCTCAAAAGACTCGGACTCACTCCAGTGAAAGATGTAGCAATGATCCAAATGAGCGGCGTCCCGGAGCAGCGAAGTGCCCTGGAGGCAGGAAAAGTTCAGGCCGCCATGCTTCCGAGGCCTGACAATTTTGTCGCCCTGAAAAAGGGATTTTATAATCTAATAACCGTGCGCCTGCCCTATCAAAGCACAGGAGTAGCCACCACCCGAACGTTCATTCGCGAAAATCCGGACATCGTCAGAAGGTATATAAGATCACAGATCGAGGCTGTCCATCGGATCAAAACCGATCGGGAAGCGGCGATAAGGGTTCTAGCAAAATACCTCGCTCTGCAAGATAAAGAGATCCTTGAAAGAACCTATGATGGCATCAGTTACGATGATGAGATTCCCCCAAAACAATACCCGAACCCTGAGGGCATCAAGAATATTTTAGAGCCGCTCGCACAAACCGACCCCAAGGCGAAGGCTGCCAAGCCTGAGGATTTTGTCGATGTGCGGTTCATCAAGGAACTGGAAGACAGCGGTTTCATCGATGAGTTATACAAGGGGAGAAAACATTAGCGCGCCGTCGTCTTCATTCACAAAATGCCGAAGGGCGCCTAGTTGGAGCCTCGACGAGAGACGAGGGTTGGTTGAATCTCAAAATGAAGAAGCTAAAGAGATTACGCGCGTCAATCGAAAAGCGCAGAGCGCGAGCCGCGATGATCTGCCGGTCGTCATAACTCGCCAGTGTTATGCTCTGTCCTTGCTTCTGCATAAAGTCCATCGACGCGAGATGAAGAGCATCGAGCGTTCTGACTGGCTTGGGAAACGGTTCCAAAGCGCGCGCCAAGACCGGCAGGGAGAGTTCGACAAGCGCAATCCGTCCCAACAAAGTTCGCACTTCGTCGCCATGGGAGCGGGTGAGCTTACATGCGTAGGTGCGCGTCCAAATCTCATACTCGATCGGCCGACTGGAAATCAACGGCTCTTGCCAGAGCGCTTCAAGCGGGGTTGTGGAGGCGGAACATGGCCGTAACATTGCGCCCGAAATCGCTTTTGCTTTACGTCTTTCTGTTGACCCTGAACACAGGGGCTATGGGTGCGGAGTTGGAAGGTGAAAGGCTACACGTCGGCTACAGTATCTTTGCCGGCGTAACCGCGCCCCTTTGGGCGACCAAGGAGGCGGGCCTGTTTGAAAAAAACGGGCTCAACGTGCAGTTGGTTTATTTGAGAGGCGGCACTGAGGCCGCTCAGGCCCTGATCTCGGGTGATATTCCTTTTGCCATGATGGGGGGAGGGGCCGTGATCGCCTCCAATCTTGCCGGCTCGGGAAGCGTCATCCTCGCGGGGATCGAAAATGCGATCCTCTTTAAACTCGTGACTGCGAAAGAGATCGACTCCGGAGAGAAGCTACGCGGAAAAAAACTTGGCGTCGCATCGCTGGGCGGTTCCACCTATCTCGCCACTGTTCGTGCCCTGCAGCATTTTGGAATGAAAGCGAATGACGCTACCATTTTGGCGCTGGGGAGTGGGCCGAACAGATTGACGGCAGTGCAGTCGGGCTCGATCCAAGGCGCTGTCTTCCTGCCTCCCGAAACTCTTGTAGCGAAGAAGCTGGGACTCAATTTCCTTCTCGACTTGGCATCATTGGGGGTGGAATTTCAAAATTCGGTCATCGCCGCAGGAAGAAACATCGTCGAGAAAAAACCTGAGACCGCTAGAAGATTTATCAAGTCGTTGGTGGAAGGAATTCACGCGTACAAGACCGATAAAGATTTTGGCCTGAGAGTTCTGCGCAAATATCTCAAGACCAACGATCAAGAAATCATAGGAGAGACGTATGATTTCTACAGCGGTAAAGTCTCTCCTAAGCCCTACCCGACCGTTAAGGGGATGCAGGCGGTGTTAGGCGATCTCGCCAGCAGAAATCCTAAAGCCAAAGACGCAGCTACCTCTCAACTTGTAAACTTGACTTTCCTCAAAGAATTGGACGAGAGCGGCTACATCGACCGGCTCTATAAAACTTCACGATAGGTTGTGCTCACTCGCGCGAACGCGCAAAGTGCGTTAAGGAAGAAGATGGAAAGAAGATCTTTGCGTGCTTAGCGTCTTGGCGCGGCAAAGATGTTCTGACGACTCGTGATGGAGAAAATAACATGGAGACAACCACGTCTATAGCCTACAAAGACCTTCGAGAGTTCATTGACGCCGTTGATCGTCTCGACGAGTTACGGCGCGTCAACGGAGCGGATTGGGATCTCGAAATTGGGGCGATCACCGAAGTGGCGGCGAGAGCGGCGCGACCGAAAGTCTTATTGTTTGACAACATCAAAGGCTACCCTAAGGGGTTTCGCGTCGTCACGAACGCAGTCTGCTCGGCGGCGACTACTGGATTAGCGTTTGGTCTCGATCCAAACTCTAGCGGTATGGATATGATCAAAGCTTGGAAACAAAAACTTGGATCGTACAAGCCTCTCAAACCCGTCGATGTATTGACTGGGCCTATCACTGAAAATGTCGATGGCGAGGGCAAGGTCGATATGCTCAAGTTTCCTACGCCCCGTTGGCACGAGGAAGACGGCGGCCGTTACATCGGCACAGGTTGTTTGGTCATTTTGCAGGATCCCGATGAGAAGTGGACCAACTTTGGGACGTATCGTGTCTGCGTTTACGATCGTGACACATTGGGGGTTTGGATTTCGCCGGGTAAGCATGGGCGACTGATTCGAGAAAAATATTGGTCGCAGGGTGACCCTTGTCCGGTAGCCATCACTTTCGGTCAAGATCCCGTTCTAGCCAAGGTCGGCAGCTGGTATGAGCCTTGGGGGGTGTCCGAAATAGAAATCGCCGGCTGGCTGCGCAATGAGCCGGTTCAAGTCGTTCGTGGTCAAGAAACTGGGCTGCCGATTCCGGCGACATCCGAGCTGGCGATCGAGGGTTACATCATGCCACCGGAGGGAGAAAGCCGATCGGAAGGGCCATTTGGCGAGTGGACCGGTTACTACGCGTCCGGCGCGCGTAACGAACCGGTGGTGAAAGTTAAGAACGTAATGTATCGCAACGATCCAATCATTTTTGGCATGCCGCCAGGAATCTCCGGAAAGTCCGTTCCGCTGAGCGCCGCAAACGTGTGGCTGACGCTCGAGAAGGCGGGAGTGACAGACGTGCACGGAGTTTGGGAATATACCGTCCGTTACTTGACGGTGATTTCCATCAAGCAAAAGTACGGCGGCCATGCCAAGCGAGCCGCTATGGCTCTGCTCGGATCGACTTACGGGTATCATCGGCGCTTTGTTATTATCGTCGATGATGATATCGATCCGTCGAACATCGACGACGTCTTATGGGCTTTATCGACCCGCTGCGACCCGGCCACAGCCATCAACGTAATTACCGAAGCCTGGAGCACGCCGCTGGATCCGCGCATCACGCCCGACGCGCGGGCGCAGCGAAATTTTACGAACTCCGTCGCCGTGATCAATGCCTGTAAGCCCTATCACTGGAAGGATCAATATGCGAAAACCTGTTATTTCACAGAAGAGGTCCGTAAGAAAACCTACGAAAAATGGAAAGAGGTTCTGAGGTTGCAGTGATGAACCAATTTTTCAGGCTCTCCATTGGGCTCTTATGGGTGTTCTTGCCCTGGCTTACTCAGGCTGCCGAGCCGGATTCCCCGTGGAAAGAGCAGTGGGTCAAAGCGATCAGAGCGGCGGAACAGGAAGGCCAGTTGGTCATCTACACCTTGTCAGAGATTGGCGACGTATTTCTTCACGGTGGTTTTCAGAAGAAGTTCCCAAAGATTAAACTGGTGGTCGTTTCAGTTCGAGGTGGCGAGCTGGTTTCTCGGATTATGGCGGAGCGGCGCGCGGGAAAGTTTCTCGCCGATGTGGGTAACCTGGGAAACACTTCGCCTTACCGGTTGTATGAAGCCAAAGTCCTGGAGCCGATTGATTCGTCGTTCCTGCTGCCTGAGGTTAGCGACCCGTCGAAATGGTGGCAGGGCAAACAACACTACATCGACCCCGACAATAGTCACATACTGGTTTATGTCGGGGCACCGTTGTTCCTGGTCGCCTATAATACGAATCTCGTAAACCCGCGCGAGTTTAAATCCTACACGGATCTTCTCAACCCCAGATGGAAAGGAAAAATCGCCGCGTTCGATCCGCGCGCGGGCGGATTTGCGGCAACGCGCGATCGCTTCTTCTATTACAATACGGAATTGGGCTCGACATTTCTTAAGAAGCTCTTTAGTGAAATGGATTTGACGCTTTACCGGCAGTTTCCACAAGGTGAAGATTGGTTGGCCAGCGGAAAGTTTCCTCTCTGTCTCTGCCGACATCAATCGATCAGCGAGGCTAAACAACAAGGGCTTCCGGTTGATCTTATGGACCCGATTCAATTCAAAGAGGGAGTTGGCGTCGAGACCCGGGCGAAGACGCTCGTGCTTATGAATAACGCGCCGCATCCGAACGCCGCAAAAGTTTTTATCAACTGGTTTCTGTCTCGAGAGGGCCAGATTGATTTTCAGAAAGTTTCCGGAAAATATGTCGATGCCGGAGCCGAGGGATCGCTAAGAATAGACATTGCAAAGGACGACGTCGCCCCGCGAAACCGACTCCAACCAGGCGTGACTTACATTCCCCAGTGGAAACCAGAGATGTTTGACATGAAGCCTATTATGAAGGTTTTTAATGACTCGTTGGGTGATCGGGCGAAGAATTGATCTGGAAGTGTGTGTTTCGAATTATGAGACGCAATTGCTGGATTCGGTTTTGGGAGGTAAGAAGAAATCCATGAACCGATTTTGGTCTCAATACTTCAGATGTTGCTGGTTGAATCAGAAATGCCTGCGGAAAAATCTTAAAAGGGTTACGTTCATTCAGGTTTTTCTGATCGCTATCGCTGTGTCAGCTGGAGAAGCGCCGCAGTGGAAAGCGGAGTGGGAGAAGGCTCTTGAAGCGGCTAAGAAGGAAGGCCAGCTTACGCTTTACGGCAGTCCGGAGTTCGAGGGTCTTTTCGGCGAGTTTAATAAGAAGTATCCAGAGATCAAAATCACCGGGGTATTTAATCGCGGTGCCGATGTGGCGAAACGGTTGATGGCCGAGCGGCGCGCGGAGAAATTTCTTGCCGATCTTTACGTCAACGGCATGACGACGGGTTACAATGTTTTTTATAAAGCGAAAGCACTTGACCCGATCCCCCCGCAACTCGTGCTGCCTGAAGTTACCGACGCGTCAAAATGGTGGCGCGGAAAGCTTCACTATGTCGACCCGGAAAATCAGTATCTGCTCAACATCAACGGTGAGAATCGCATGGTCGTCGCTTTCAACACAAAACTCGTGAATCCCGCCGCGATCAAGTCTTACTGGGATCTGCTTAACCCCAAGTGGAAGGGCAAAATCGTCGCCTACGATCCGACGCTTGGCGGATCGGGCGACGCCATGCGTTTTTTTTATTACAGCAAAAGTCTTGGACCCGAGTTCATCAAACGCATTCTCTTGGAGACCGATATCGTCATCAGCACCGACACACGTCAAATGGGCGATTGGTTGGCGGGCGGGAAGTTTGCATTCTCAATTTTTGGTCCGGTTTCACGCATGGACTTGGACCTGATGCAGATCCAGGGGCTGCCCGTGGGTTGGTTCAAACCGGATCAGTTGAAAGAAGGCACCTATATCACCGGGGGATCCGGAGGCGTCGCGCTGATCAACAGAGCGCCACACCCCAATGCGGCGAAAGTTGGTCTAAATTGGCTCCTCTCGCGCGAGGGACAGATCGCGTATCAGAGGTTGTTTACCCAGGGCAATGACGGACCGGATTCGCTGCGCATCGATATTCCGAAAGACAAAGTGCCGAGCGGCAACCGCCGACCGGAAGGCGATGATAATCGCTATCCGTTCGTCGACCGCGCCGAATGGATGGATATGGAGTCGATCCGGAAATTCGTCAAGGAAACATTGGAGCAGCGGAAAAAGTGATCAGATGAAGCAATTTTGGATTTGCGATCCTTCGGCGGGGCTCAGGACGTGCTTTGGATTTTGGATTAGGAGATTCAAGAGCAAAAGAGAATTTGGTCTTGCCGTATGGGCTTTACTCTTAGTGCTTAGCCTGCCCGCCGAGGCGCAGCAGCCGAAGAAAGTGCCGCTATTGGGGTATCTATCGGGTTTCGATCAAACTACTGACTCCGCCCGTACCGATGCAATTCGGTCAGCTCTGCTCGAGCTCGGCTACATAGAAAAGCAGAATATCGAGATCGAATACCGGTATACGGAGGCGAAGCTCGATCGGGCCCCTGACTTTGCCGCCGAACTAGTGCGCCTCAAGGTTGATGTGATCGTGGTACAAGGAGGGGCTCCGTGGATCCAAGCGGCCAAAAATGCGACCAAAACGATTCCTATCGTTATGATGAGTGGAGGATCTGATCCTGTCAAGGAAGGCTTGGTGGAAAGCCTTGCCCATCCCGGCGCCAACGTCACCGGCATTACAATGCTTTCCAGGGAACTAGGCGGCAAGCGGTTAGAGCTGTTCAAAGAAGCTATTCCCAAACTTGCCCGTGTCGCAGTTGTTTACGATCCGGCAATTCCGTCCTTTGTCCGGGATCTGAAGGAAGTTCTCCCAGTCGCGGCAAATGCTCTACGCTTGACTCTTCAGCCTTGGGAGATACGAGCTGCGAACGATTTCGAGAAAATATTTACCACGCTAAACAAGCAGCGTCCGGATGGGCTCTATTTCCCTCCGGGAGGACCGCTGATATTTACAGATATGAAAAGGACTACGGGCTTCGCGCTAAAGAGCGGATTGCCGTCAATGTACATTAATAGACAATTCGTGGAGGCCGGCGGGCTCATGTCCTACGGGGCGGACCAAGCGGAAAGCTATCGCCGAGTTGCCTATTTCGTGGACAGAATCCTAAAGGGAGCTAAGCCTGCCGATCTGCCGGTAGAGCAGCCGACGAAATTCGAGTTGGTGATCAATCTCAAGACCGCGAAACAAATCGGTCTAACGATTCCGCCGAATGTGCTGGTTCGAGCAGACAGAGTAGTCAAATGATTTTGGATTGGGGAGCGGATGAATGATAAAACTGGCAGATCTCCGTGTCGGTATTTTTTCCGGCAATCGAAAATCTAAAACCTGTCCTGAGCTTGGTCGAAGGATCCAAAATATAAAATTGGTGGTGGGGGTCGTTACGCTAATGGTGGTTGCGAGTGCATCTGCTGGGGAAACGCCTCGGTGGAAGGAAGAATGGCAACGGGTGGTGGAGGCGGCCAAGAAGGAAAGCCAATTGTCACTTTACGGCGGGCAAGAAATCACCCATCCCGATATCATCGCGGCGTTTAGCAAAGAATTTCCGTTCATCAAAGTCCAGAGCACAAGTGGGCGAGGTGGGGATCTGGTCGCACGCATCGTGGCGGAGCGGCGGGCGGATAAGTATCTGGCCGACGTCTTGGCCAGCGGTCCAAACGGCCCGCGCATGCTCTATATCGGGAAAGCATTGGATCCCATCGCCCCTGCATTGATACTCCCAGAGGTGACCGATACGTCAAAGTGGTACGGCGGAAAGCACTGGTACGCCGACCCCGAGAATCAATACATCTTCATCTACGAAGGGACGGTTAACAGCACCGGCCTGTCGTACAATTCGAAACTGACGAACGCGGAGGAGATCAAGTCCTATGGTGATCTCTTGAGGCCGAAATGGAAGGGTAGACTGTTGACGTTGGACCCGCGCGGAGCCGTTCCGCCAACACAAGTTTTAATGCTCTATCACACAGCCGGCCTCGGGCCTGATTTCGTCCGGCGATTCTACACCGAAACGGATATCACTCTTTTCAGAGATCGGCGCCAGGGGACGAATTGGCTAGCGACCGGGAAATTTCCAATTTGCTTCTTGTGCCGCGATATCGAAAAAGTAAAGGAACAGGGACTTCCGGTTGATGTGATTCCGGCCGATTGGATCAAGGAAGGTGGAACGCTGGGTGGAGGCAGCGCCAGCAATTTGGCGCTGATCAATCGCGCGCCGCATCCCAACGCAGCGAAGCTTTTTATCAATTGGTACCTTTCGCGGCAGGGTCAGATGGCGTGGCAAAACGTTATGAACAAGAAGGAAGTGGAAGCTTCCGATTCGATGCGCATCGATATTCCCAAGGAAGATGTCTTGCCGGACGGACGCCGCATGGAAGGGAAAAAATATACTGTCGTGGGTTTTCTCGACCCAGAGCCGGTGCAGAAGTTGATACAGGAAGTCGTGAAATAGAGAGGGCTTTTTCGTGAAGAGTCTTGATAAAACCGGATTCTTGCCGGAGCGAGAAAACAAAGTGGGGGAAGTGATTCCGTTATTTTTTCTCGCATGTTTGGTTTCGGTTTTGTGCCACATTTCTCTCACCTTTGCACAAGAAGGAAAGTTGGAACGCGCAATTGTTTCCTATGCGGGGATGTCGGGGCTTCGAGGGCCGCTGTGGATCGCCAAGGAGACGGGGCTTTTCGAAAAGTATGGGTTGGACGTAAGGCTGGTGCAAATCACCGCGGGGACCACTTCGATCAATGCTCTGATCGCCGGTGATGTTGATATCGCTATCACGACGTCCTCGGCCGCCATCGCGGCGGCGTTGCGCGGCGCTTCCGTGACGATCATTGCCACAGGCGGCGCGCCGCCCTATAAATTGGTTGCCCACCCGTCAGTGACTTCCGCGCTCCAACTAAAAGGGAAAGTCGTAGGAAGCAGCCAGCTAGGCTCGGGTGCGGATTTTGCCTTACGGAAGCTTCTTCCCAAACTCGGTCTTGCCCCGAGTAAAGATGTAACCATTCTACCCACTGGACTCAGCGAACCGAACAAAAGGATGTTGCTGATATTCCAAGGCAGGATAGATGCGACCCTGGGCACGCTCGAAAGCATTCTCCAGTTCGAGTTGGGCGGGCAAAAGCTAAATGTCCTGGCTGATCTGAGGGAGATGGAGGTGTACGTCAGCGGCAGCGACATTGCGACGACGCGTGAATTCTTGAAAAACCATCCGCACCGAGCGAAAGCATTTCTCAAAGCCTTTAGCGAGGCGATCTGGACGGGAATGAACAACAAGGAGATCCTGTATCGCGTTTACCGCAAGTACCTGAAGGTGGAAAACGTAAAGCTTTTAGAGTCGATGCATAAAAGCTATTTTTTATCGGGAACCATTCCGATAAAACCCTACCCGCAACTGGAAGCGATCCAGTCTGATATGGAGTTTTTGAGTCTTTCCAATCCTGCGTTCAAAGATCACAAGCCAGCAGATGTGACCGATCCGGTGCCTTTAAGAGAGATCGAAGGCGAAGGTTTCTTTGCTAGACTACAGCGCTGACGGTTAGGATTTGACAAATACTACAGGTCTCTGCGGGGCCTTCTCGTGGCTGCTTACCTGGGTTCGTCGCCGCGCTTCCTAAGCCACCTACACAAATCGTAGAACCGGTTCCCCCTTTTTGATATGGTCTCTAGAGTTTTGAGAGCCCGAAAATATTAAAGGAGCATGAAGATGGGCGAATATGAACCTTTGGAGATACGTGCCTATTTTCGGTCGCACTCGCATTTGCCGATCTGGGAAGTCATGGATAAGGCGGGTATTTGGAAACAGGTCGGACTAACTGTGACTTTCGAGTTCTGCGACAGTTCGTCGGCGGCCGAAAAAGCGCTTTTCGACGGTAGCGTCGATTTCGTCTCGGGAAACCACATCTCGCCTTACTTGCTGGTGTGCCGGGGAAAACCAATTGTTAGTCTCACTTCGCCCTCCAACAGCGTGAACGACAAGTTGGTGACGCGTTTCCCCGTCAAAGACGTTTCGGAACTGCGTGGGAAGCGGATCGGCGATACCACGCTGGTGGATTCCATCGGCGGTTACCATCATCCCCGAGGCAATCACATGCTGTATGTCATGCGCGGCGGTTTGCGCCTCGATGCGGTGGAATTCGTTGAGCTGACCGAATCGAATAAAGAGTTTCAAGCCATGCAGTTTGAGGTCCTCAAGTCCGGCAAGGTCGACGCCATCTTTGTTACCGGAAATACGGATAGGTTCGAGCAGGCCGGCTTGCATGTTTTGTCTTTGGATCGCCTGCCCATGATCAACGGGCCCACATTGACATCGACGTTGACCACGTTGCAGAAAAAAGCGGGATTGGCGGAGCGGTTGGTGAAAGCGCAAGTCATGGGTCTCCACTTTGCGCGTACTCGAAGAGGCGAGACGGAAGATATTCTCGAGGGGTTGCGCCGGCGGGTGCCGGAGGCAAAAAACGTCGCCTATCGAAGTGTGGCCAAGCTCTTGCCCAAACCCTATCCGGATCATGAAGCCGTGGCGAATGCTTACAAACTCTGTTGTCTCAAGAGTCCCGAGACCGAAGAGATGAGTCCGATGGCGCTATGGGATTTGCACTACCTTAGAGAACTGGACAATTCGGGATTTATCGACGCGCTTTACGCGAACAACTGAACGTTCTGGCGATCGTTCCGCCGTAGCAGATAAATCTCCCCTGGCCCCTCTTTTCCAAAGTTTTCCAAAGAGGGGTAATGCTATTGGATAAGCGAAATTAAGAACTGTGAAAAATCCTTTTTTCAGGTGCTCCTATCAACTTTGGTGACGACGACCACGGGTTGACATTAAGTTTTGGGTAGGGGACTATTCGAGCGGGTGCTACGTGGAGATAAAAGTTTAATGGGGATCAAGTTTCTAGCCGTCGGAACATCGCTCCTCTTGTCCGTGATGTCGGTTGGACAAAGTGCGGCGCAATCCAGCTGGCAGAAAGATTGGGAGCAGACCTTGGCTGCAGCCAAGAAGGAAGGCCAGATCAACGTTTACATTTATCGTTACGAAGGGTTACTTCAGGACTTCAAACGCGAGTATCCCGGCATCAACGTCGTGTCGGTCACTGGTCGAGGTACCGAGTTGACCAACCGCATCATGGCCGAGCGGCGCGCAGGGAAGTTCATCGCCGACGTTTACAGCGGCGGAACCAACAGCCTGTTTAACACACTGTACAAAGGCAAGGCGCTCGATCCGATCAAGCCCCTGTTGATTTTGCCCGAGGTCACCGACCTCTCCAAGTGGTATGGCAATGAGCATCGCTATGCCGATCCTGAAGGCAAGTATATCTTTGCCTTCATTGGCTCCCCGAGCAATGCGCAGTTGGCTTACAATACCAAGATGGTTGATCCGAAAGAGTTCAAGTCCTACGCCGATCTCCTCCATGTCAAATGGAAGGGCAAGATCGTCTCGCTCGATCCGCGCGATGCCGGTCTGGGCGCGACGATGCAATTTTATTATTACAGCCCGGAGATCGGTCCGGAATTCATGAAGAAGTTCTTCGGCGGCATGGAGATCACCTACAGCAAGAACTTCCGCCAGATGACCGACTGGTTGGCGCAGGGGAAATTTGCCATCTGCATGGGCTGCAAGGACTCAATGCGCGCCAAGAACCAAGGCTTGCCGGTGGATGATCTCGATACCAACCGATGGAAGGAAGGATCGAGCTTCTCTGCGGGCGGTGGTTCCTTCGGCTATATGAATCAGGCGCCGCACCCAAACGCGGCAAAGGTCTTCATCAACTGGTTTCTTTCGCGCAAAGGGCAGATGGCGCTTCAGAAACTGGGTGATGTCGACGATCCCGCGAACTCGCGGCGCATCGATATTCCGAAAGATGACATACCCCCGGATAATCGGCTGCAGCCCGGAGTGAAGTATTTTGATGTCGTGAAGCCGGAATACGGCGATATGAAGCCAATCTTTGATCTTGCAAAGGAGATCATGGCGGCGAACGAAACAAAGAAATAGGAGGCGCAATGCTCACTCGTGAAGAAAACGAGATGTTGACACGAGTCGGCCGGGGCACACCGGGCGGAGAACTACTGCGCCGGTATTGGCAGCCCGTGGCCGCTGCCGGTGAACTAACCGATGAAAAACCGATCAAAGCCGTGAAAATTTTAGGCGAGGAGCTCGTTGTCTATAAAGACAAAAATGGAAGATACGGCTTGGTCGGAGAGCATTGCCCGCATCGGAAGGCGTCTCTAGCCTTTGGTCGAGTTGATGAGCAGGGTATTCGCTGTCCCTATCACGGCTGGAAGTATGACCACACAGGAAGGTGTCTTGAACAGCCCGCGGAACCCGAATCCGGCGGATTCAAAGATAAGATCAAACATATCGCGTATCCGGTGGAGAAACTCGGCGGCTTGCTGTTTGGCTATCTTGGCCCGGAGCCGAAACCGCTATTACCCCGTTGGGACGTGCTCGCGTGGGAAAACGGCAAACGTTGGATCGACGTGCAGGAAGTTTTGCGCTGCAATTGGCTCCAGCCCATGGAAAACTCCGTCGACCCGTCGCACCTTTACTGGTTGCATGGCGACACGGCGCACTTGGCCCCCACGATGGACCACTACGAAGAGGAACACGAGTTCATGCCGTTCGAGCACGGTATCATGAAACGGCGCGTCACTCCCGGAAGAAAGCCGGGCGATCCCCCGATCGTCGACCAGCATCCCCTGCTATTTCCGAACACTTTGCGCCATGTGTTCAGAGAGAAACTGTTTAGCGGCAGATTGCGCCATAATGTGCAGATACGCGTGCCCGTGGACGACGCGCATACACAAGTGTTCGTTGTTTATTTTTCTCCCAATGACACTGATCACTCGCCGGCGGATGGCGACGCGCCGTGGGAATACTTTCCTATCAGGGATGAGAAAGGCCAGTATCGCCTCGAGCATGTGCTGGTGCAGGATGCGATGGCGTGGGAGACCCAAGGGGCGATCACGGATCGAACCCAGGAGCATCTCGGCGTGGGCGACGAAGGAATAATTCTTTTTCGGAAGCTTTTGCACGAACAGATCGACAAGGTGCGAAAGGGCGGTGAGCCGCTGGGAGTTCTTCGTGATCCGCAGATGAACCGGATCATCGAGTTCGACGTGATCAACGAGCGCATCGGTGTGGTGGGTGCGCACAGAAAAGTGGCTTAAATCAGGTAACAGAGGGTTAGTTTCTTTCGGAGGAGTTTTCAATGGCAGTTGATCACCGACCACAGGATCTCAAGCCGGAAAGAATCGATACTTACAAGAACTGGCAAGAGGATCAAGAAATTCCAGTCGTGCGCGGCTTTTTCGTCGAGGATGTCAACAAAGTCGAACTCGAACACTGGGACTTGAAAGGCGTTCCCTGTTCCTTCGTTGTTCTCGACGGTACCGGTGGGACCAATGACGCGTACGTTTGCGAAATTCCGGCGGGTGGCAAGACCAAGCCGCAGAAGCACATATATGAAGAGATGGTCTATGTCACGAAAGGCTACGGCGCGACCAGTGTCTGGCAAAGAGACGGCAAGAAGCACACCTTCGAGTGGGGACCGGGGAGTATGTTTGCGATTCCAATCAACGCCGACTACCAGCATTTCAATGCAAGCGGCGGCGAGCCGGCGCGCTATTTCGCGGTGACCAACTGCTGTTTCATGATGAACCTGTTTCACAACGTCGACTATATTTTTAACAGCGATTACAGTTTTCTCGACCGGTTCGACCCGCGCACCGAGGGCTACTTCAGCGGCCAGGGCGAACTTACAGGGCGGTTATTCTTGACCACCAACTTCGTGCCCGATACCCACACGCTCAAGCTCAACGACTACAGCGAGCGCGGCAAGGGCAGTAGCAATATGAAGTTCAACCTGGCGAAAAACACTATGGGCGCGCATATCTCCGAATTTCCCGTGGGGACCTATAAGAAAGGCCACCGGCATGGTCCCGGCGCGCACGTTATTATCTTGACCGGCCAAGGCTACTCGATACTGTGGCCGGAAGGCGAGGAGATGAAGCGGGTCGATTGGAGACCTGGCAGCGTCGTTGTTCCCCCCGACCGGTGGTTCCACCAACATTTCAACTCCGGCGCAAAACCGGCGCGCTACCTGGCGCTTCGGTGGAACAACTGGCGCTTTCGTTTCATGCGCTCACAGGACGGCGAGGGCGGCTCATTCACGAGCGTCAAATTGGGCGGCGGTCAGATCGAGTTCGAGGACGAGGATCCGCAAATCCACAAAGATTTTGAGGCAGCGATGAAAGCCGCAGGAGCACGGTGCAACATGGGCACGTATCATCCCGGTTGCACCGTTCGTTGACTAGGGAGGACCATCATGGCGGAGGCTAGACAATATAGCGATCTTAAGCCGGAACGGATCGATACTTATAGGGACTGGCAGGCAGCGCAGAAGATTCCTGTGGTCAAAGGTTTTTTCGTCGACGATGTGAATAAGGTGGAGCTGGTTCCATGGGATTTGAAGGGCGTGCCCTGCTCGTTCGTGGTTCTCGACGGTAGCGGCGGCGTGAATGACGGTTATGTTTGCGAGATTCCTCCGCGGGGCCAAACCAAACCGCAAAAACATCTCTATGAAGAGATGGTCTACGTGACCAAAGGCTATGGCGCCACTTCGGTGTGGCAGAAGGATGGCAGGAAGCAGACCTTCGAATGGGGACCAGGAAGTTTGTTCGCTATTCCCATCAACGCGCACTACCAACATTTCAATGCGAGTGGCAGCGAGGCGGCGCGTTATTTTGCCGTGACGAATTGCTGTTTCATGATGAACCTGTTCCACAACGTTGATTTTATTTTTGACAGTGACTATTCGTTCTTCGACCGCTTCGACCCGGCCACCGAAGGCTACTTCAGCGGCAAAGGCGAAGTTACGGGTCGTTTTTTCATGACGACTAATTTTGTCCCGGACACACAAACGATCAGCCTTGCGGATTACAGTGAGCGCGGCAAGGGCAGCACGAATATGAAGTTCAATCTTGCCAAGCAAACGATGTGTGCACATATCTCGGAGTTCCCTGTCGGTACGTACAAGAAGGGTCACAAGCATGGTCCCGGCGCTCACGTGATCATACTTACCGGTCAGGGCTACTCGATTCTTTGGCCGCAGGGACAGCCGATGCAGCGCGTCGACTGGAAACCCGGCAGCGTCGTCGTACCGCCCGATCAATGGTTCCATCAGCATTTCAATTCTGGCGCCAAACCCGCGCGTTATCTGGCGCTACGCTGGGGCAGCTGGAAGTACCGCTTTATGCGCATGCAGGACGGCGAAGGGGCCACCTACACCAGCGTGAAGCAAGGCGGCGGGCAAATCGAGTTCGAGGACGAAGATCCGCAGATCCACAAAGACTTTGAAGCCGCAATGAAAGCCGTCGGCGCGCGCTGCAACATGCCGTATCATCCTGGCTGCACGCAGAAGTAAAGACCGGTTGTCAGCGTCACGGGTGACATCCAGCGCCGGCCTCGGGAGTCGAGTGAAACCGCGTGAGCTGCTCGGATATTTAGCCATTTTGCTGGTCCTCGCTGGCAGCGAGCGAGGGCTGGGCGCGGACGTAGTTTCAAGCTCGGAACAAGAGTGGGAGCGTACCGTCAAAGCCGCCGAACTGGAAGGGCAGGTCGTCGTCTACAAAATCGCGCATGATTCTGAGTGGCATGCATTTCAGAAAAAATATCCCAAAATAAAAGTGACTTTGGTTCCCGGCAGCGCCGCGCAAATCCAGCAGCGTCTCTTGGCCGAACGGCGCGCAGGAAAGTTTCTGGCCGATGTTGTGAGGCTCGGAGGTGGAACATCGACATCGCTTTACAAGGCCAAAGCGCTGGATCCCATAAACTCCGCCTTGATTCTTCCCGAAGTCAATGACCCCTCCAAATGGTTCGACGGTAGACATTACTACAACGACGGCGAAAATCAGTACAGCTTTATCTACGCGGCTTTCCCTCTGAGGTTACTGGGATACAATACAAAGCTTGTAGATCCCAAAACCGTCACCTCTTTTTGGAATCTGCTCGATCCCAAATGGAAGGGAAAGAGCACGCTCAAGGATCCGAAAGATCCGGGCGGCGGAAGCCCGCTGCTTTTCCTCTATCACAATCCACAGCTCGGGCCCGATTATATAAGAAAGCTCTTCACGGTTGGCGGGCTCACGCTGGTGCGGGACCCGCGCGAGCGGCTGCAAACCGACTGGCTGGCGTCGGGTAAGTTTCCTATCAGTATTACTTCCAAGGCCGATGATGTCGATGAGGCGAAAAGGCAAGGATTGCCTGTGGATGTGCTTGATGCTCATGCCCTTAAGGAGGGGGCGGCCCTTGAAGCCGGCGGGACGATGATCTCGTTGGTGAACCGGGCCCAGCATCCTAATGCGGCTAAAGTGCTGATCAACTGGTTTCTTTCACGCGAGGGGCAGATGGCTATTCAAAAGACCGGACCCGGTGACGCGGGCCAGAACTCGTTGCGCGAAGACATCCCTAAGGAGCATCTGCCCGCGTGGGCGCAGCGTCAGAAGGGAGTCAAGTATCTTCGCCTCTGGGGGCCGGATATGTGGGACAGGGAACCCGCAACAAAATTGATCACGGAGTTGGCGAAGTGAGAGTGTTGCCCGTATCCTAGCCTTCCCGTTGAGGCGGGGGAAGGAATAAGTCGGTTTTGGGCGAAAGGTCTGTTCTGTCAGAAACTTTTTTCGCTAAGTGAAAAATCATCAAGGGGAACATACGATGATCAAACCGAGTGAGCTCACATGGGACGATGTCGTTAGAGTCGGAGCGGGCACGCTGGGAGGCAACTATCTGCGATCGTTTTGGTGGCCGGTGGCGCTTTCAGAAGAAGTCAAGGATATCCCCGTGCCCGTAAAGCTTCTCGGCGAAGAACTGGTGCTTTTCCGCGATCTCTCAGGCGAGCTGGCGCTTCTCGGAGCTTATTGCTCTCACCGCAGGGCTTCACTCGAATACGGCATTATTCAAGCAGACGGTATTCGCTGCGCCTATCACGGCTGGTGCTATGACCGGCGCGGCCGAGTGGTCGACCGCCCTGCCGAGCCGATCAAGACCGCGCCCAATATTCAGCACCCGTGGTATCCGGCAAAAGAATTGGGCGGGTTTATTTTCGCCTACATGGGAAGAGATAAAGAGAGCCCGCCGCCGCTTCCCAGGTACGACGTGCTGGTTCAGGACGGTTATCGGGTCGTCGAACGCGGAGACAGCGAGACCGGCAAAGCCTACAACTGCAACTGGCTGCAAGGTGTGGAAAACACGACGGACACGACCCACTTAACGTATCTTCACCGAATCTACGAAAAGTGTCCCGCGTTCAAGCCGGTGGAAAGCGAGTATGGCGTTAAGTTGTATATCTTGGAGCCGCGCACGAAACCCAATTATGTGGCGTTGAGAAAAAGATGCACCGTGCTGCCGACCATCAATCGCAAGTCTCGCGAGCTCCGTCGGAAAGATTCCGAAGAGCGTGCCGTAACGCTGCAGCAAGCGATCTGGATCATTCCGATCGACGATACACACTGCGAGGAGATGCGCCTCACCGTCTACCCCGAAAAACCAAAGGAGCGCAGATATCACGGCGCGTTTTTGGACCAAGCTAAAAGGAGGGAGAGAAAACCGTACGACCGACGCTTCTACGGTGAGATTCGCGGCATCGTGCCTCTGGAGGACAAGGTCATGGTGGAAAGCCAGGGGTCGATCGTCGATCGCACTCTGGAGCACCCTGGCTATGGCGACCGGGCGATCCTTCTGCTGCGCAAAATGATTCGCGACGGTATCGCTGAGGTCGCCAACGGCGGCACGCCAAAGGGCGTGCTGCGTGAGGATATGGCGCTGGTCGATCTCGATATCGGCGTTGAAGAGTATGCCAACGATAAAATTCCCGAGGGACGAGCAGCGCTCCTGGCGGAATTGCGGCAGCAATCGGAGCAAGTATGAAAAGCGACGGCGATACTGCGGCGCCGTTGGAGCGCTTGGGGTTTATCGGCCTGGGCAACATGGGGGGAGCCATCGCGTTGCGACTTTTAAGGGCCGGCTACCCGTTGACAGTCCTCGATCTCAACGCGGACAAGCTAAAGCCCCTCGTACGCGAGGGCGCGAGCAGCGCGGCGACGCCAAAGGAAGTTGGCGAGCGCTCCACGATTGTGCTGGCCTCGCTGCAGCCGAACGACGTTGAAAAAGTCGCTTGCGGCGAAAACGGCATCGCCGATGCGAAAAAGGACGGCTTGGTGTTTGTCGATCTGAGCAGCACTGCGCCAGAGCTTGCCATCAAAGTATCCGACGCCCTGCGCGTACGCGCCATCGAGATGCTCGACGCGCCGGTGAGCGGCGCCGACATCGGCGCTACCAACGGCAAACTGACAATCTTCGTCGGTGGCCATTACGCCGCCTATCAGCGCTGCTTGCCCGTGCTGCAGCATGTGGGCCGTACCGTCACGTACTTGGGAAAAAACGGCAACGGCCAGATCGGCAAACGGATAAATCAAATGATGCAAGCGATGTCCGAGCTGGCGATCTATGAAGGCATGCTGCTGGCGAAGAAAATGGGATTGCCTTTGCAGATGTTTGCCCGGGCGGCCTCGGCGGGCTGCGCGCAAACTTGGCGCTTGGATGAACTCGTCGATAACGTTTTCAACCACGGCGAGAAAAAACACCGGCTCAGGCTGCGCCCCGGCCGCACGGGGAACGCCCTCAAAATGGCTGAAGAGCTTGGGCTCAAGCTGGCCGGAACCGAAGCGGCGCATCGAGTATTTTCCGGCCACGATTGGGAGATCGTCATCGATTTTGAAAAGGAAGAGGTGCCGGAAGCTAAGTGAGCAAGCCCAACAACTTCTGACCGAGTCGTGTTTTCCTCTTGAACTTCACGTGTCTACGCGCTAAAAACTCGCAGGCTCGTCGAGGCTTATAAGCATGGCCAAAACAGAAACCGTTCGGGTAGAAACCGTCGCCCAACGCTGGCTGCCGCCGCTGGATGGCGGCACATTGCTCATGGCCGTGCTCATCGGCTTCATGGGGTTTTATGTTCTGTACCCTCTGCTCCTGATCCTCATCAACAGTTTCAACACGGCCACCATCGCGGAACCCCCTGTCTACGGCCTGAAGGCTTGGCGGGAAGCTTTTAACGAACCCGGTATCTGGCGCTCTCTTTGGAACAGCGTGAAAATCGGCATTGCCCTGCAGGTTGTCGCATTGCCAACCGGTATTTTCCTGTCCTGGTTGCTGGCGCGCACCAATATTTATTTCGCCAACGCCTTTGAATTCGGCTTCTGGGTCTCGTTTTTTCTACCTAATCTAGCGACCACCTTCGGCTGGATGTTGCTGCTCGATCCGAGTACGGGCCTGATCAACAATTGGCTGCGCAGTGTACCTTTCCTCAGCGGACTGAACTTCGACATCTATTCCTTTTGGGGAATTATCTGGGCGCACATCATGGCTAATGGTATCTCCACGAAAGTCATGCTGATGACGCCGGCGTTTCGGCGTATGGACGCCTCCATGGAGGAAGCGAGCCGCATGTCCGGAGCCAACTCGCTTACGACGATGCTGCGCATCACCGTGCCGGCAATGACGCCGGTCATCATCGTAGTTTTTTTGCTCAGTGTGATCCGCATCTTCAGCAGCTTCGAAACCGAGCTTTTGCTGGGTGTGCCCTGGGGCTTTTATGTCTATGCGACCAAGATTGTCGACCTGGCGCGGCAGGAGCCGCCGCTGGTCAATCAGGCGGCGGCGCTGGGCAGCGTGATCTTGCTTTTTCTTCTGGCCTTCATTCCCATCCAACGTCGACTCATCGCCCGACGGCAGTTCACAACCGTAACCGGCCAATTCAAGCCGAAGATCATCGATCTCGGCGTCTGGCGCATACCGGCGACGATTTTTGTTGGCTTCGTCGTCTTTCTCCTCGACGTCGTGCCACTTCTCAGTGTCTTCGGCGGCAGCTTCATGACCCGTTTTGGTTTTTTCAACTTACCCAAAACCTGGACGATGGAATACTGGCGGATGGCGCTCAGCGATCCGCGCATTCTCCAGGCACTCCAAAACACCTTGATCGTTGCCGTGAGCGCGGCGACCTTTGGGGCATTTTTCTTCTCGCTGGTCGGTTATGTTCTGGTGCGCACCAAGCTCCCCGGGCGCGGAGCACTGGATTCGATCTGTTGGTTGCCGTCGGCGATCCCCGGCGTATTGTCCGGCCTCGGCCTGCTGTGGATGTTTCTCGGCACCCCGTTCTTTCGGCCGTTCTACGGCACCATCGTCCTGCTTGTGATCGCCCTGGTCCTCGGCGGAGTTACGTTGTCGACCCAAATCCTCAAGGCCAACTTTGTCCAGCTGGGCAACGAACTGGAAGAGGCGTCACGCATGTCGGGCGCCGGTTTTTGGCGCACCTACTTCAAAGTAGTTTTTCCGCTCATGGCGCAGACCATGGTTTTGGTCGCGGTGCTTAAATTCTCGTTTGCTTCCCAGAATGCTTCGAGCATCATTTTACTTGCGACTTCGGAAACCCGGACCTTATCGCTTTTGGCTCTGGATCAAATTGCGGCGGGCTATCGCGAGGTTGCCAGTATTACCGTCATCTATATCACGCTTTTAACCTTGGGTGTGGCCTTGATCGCCAGGTCCTTTGGTCTCAAGGTCGGCATCCGCGCTGACTGACCTTAAAGAAGTTCGAAGATAGAAGATCGAAGATCGAAGATGGAAGCCTGTCCTGAGCGCAGTCGAAGGAATCGAATTTCAATATTGCTATGCGCAATCATCGATTTTCGATCCTCGCTTCTCATTGATTGGCAAGGATAGACCAGTGAGTTTCTTGCGTATTCAAAACCTGCTTAAGACTTTTAATCGGGTCGTTGCGGTCAACCGGCTCAATCTGGAGGTTCGCGAAGGAGAATTTTTCACTCTTCTGGGCTCAAGCGGTTGCGGCAAAACAACGACCCTGCGGCTGGTCGGAGGATTGGACAAGCCCGATGGCGGAGAGATCCACCTGGGGGATAGATGTCTCGTGTCCGACAATAAGCGGCTCTTCATTAAACCTGAAAAGCGGGATATGGGGATGGTCTTCCAGTCCTATGCCTTGTGGCCGCACATGACGGTTTTTGAAAATGTCGTCTATCCGCTGAAGCTGCGCGGAATTAGAGGATATGAAGCCGAAAAGAGGGTGGCCGAAGTCTTGGGGTTAGTTGGACTTGCTGGTCTGGAGGAACGTCCCGCTCCCGCCCTCAGTGGCGGGCAGCAGCAGCGGGTGGCGTTGGCGCGCGCACTGGTTTTTTCGCCGCGGGTCTTGCTGCTCGACGAGCCGCTCAGCAACCTCGATGCGCAACTGCGTGAAGAGATGCGCCGGGAGTTAAAGGCGTTGCAAAGACGGGTTAACGTGACGGTGATTTTTGTCACGCACGATCAGATCGAAGCATTGAGTCTGTCCGATCGGATCGCGATCATGCAGACTGGGCAACTGGAGCAGGTCGGCAACCCGGAAGAGGTTTACTACCGTCCAGCGACGCCGTTTGTGCGAGATTTCTTGGGCAAAACCTTTCTCCTTCCGGGTAAGATTCTCGGGGTTGCTGCCGAGCAAGTCAATGTGGCGATTCAACAGTTTGACGCTTCGCCACTTTCTATTCAAAGAACAAATCTTTCGGCTTCAGGTAACGGCTTAACCGGAGTCGGCCAGTCCGTGATCGTCGCTATCCGACCCGAGCAGATCGAATTGTGGGCCAAGGCCCCTGAAGGTAAGCCAAACATGGTGCCGGCCAATCTTCAGTCTGTCCAATTTCTCGGCGATCGTTATGAGTACACGGTGGCGCTGGGCTCGGAAACTCGAGTGTTGGTCTCGCCCGCGTCGCGCCGTTTAAAAGCCGGTGAAAAGATTTATCTGGAGCTCAAGTCGGAAGGTATCACGCTTTGGCCGAAAAAAGCGTGACCGTCTCCGGTCAGTCAAATCATCCCGTCGCTCTTTCGTCTTCCGCCACATTTCGGCCAGCCCGTTGATCTGCCGTTTCTTTCCAGCGGAATTTTGGTATTTCGGGCACCCGCCAGGCGGTTAACAACGTTACCAGGGTTACCAGTAACCCGCCAAAAAAGGTTGCTGCCCGCGCCCCCATCAGCGGCACGACCAAACCGGTCTCTGTCTGACCCAAAGGATGAAGCCCCCGGTTGCTCAACTGAAAGACTCCCATCACTCTGCCGCGGAAATTTTCCGGCGTAATCAGCTGAAGGATCGTGCTGCGGCAAGCGGACCAGATTGTGTCCGTCATACCGACGAACGCGATCAGCGCTAAAGAGAGCATGAACGAAGGCGAAATACCGAACAGGGCAAAGCCAATACCGTAGAGAATCGCCGAAGCAAAAAGAATTTTCCCGTGGTCCGAGCGGTGGCCCAGAGCGATGAACAGACTCGAACCGATGACGGCACCGAGACCGCGGGCCGACTGCAAGAGTCCGAACCCGCTGGCGCCCACGTGTAAGATATCGCTGGCGAAGATGGTCAGCATGGCGTTATCTAAACCGAAGACGGATGAGACTCCTTCCATGATCATTACCCCGAGAACGATGGGGCGCGTGACGATATAGGAAAACCCCGCCTTCGTTTCACTCAAAAAATCATGGTGTCTCGGGCGGGCCGATGCGGAGGTTCGCATGAGCAAGAGCGCGACGACGACAACCAGGAAACTTGCCGCATTCGCATAAAACGCCCCGGCGATGCCCATGAGACTGATGGCGACGCCACCCAGGGTCGGCCCGAGGAGCGCTGCGCCTTTCCATAATAAAGAATTGAGCGCCACCGCATTCGGGAGGACGGCGCGCGGCACCAGCGAAGGAAACAAGGCCTGGCGCGCGGGACCATCGAAGGAGCCGACGGTGGAACTGACGAAGGTGAATGCGTAGATCTGCCAGGCTTGAACGTGACCGGAATGGTCCAATACTCCGAGACCCAGTGCCAGCAAACCCAAAAGAAGCTGGGTCCAGAGCATGAGGCGCCGCCGATCGTAGCGGTCGGCGAAGGCGCCGCTGATGAGTCCGAAGCCGATGGCGGGGATCGCGCGGAAGATACCGTTGAGCCCCAACTGAACCGGAGAGTCCGTCAGTTGATAGAGCAACCAGTTGGTTGCCGTCATCTGCATCCAGGTGCCGATGTTGGAAACAAAAAGGCTGATCCAAAAAAGTCTAAAATCGCGATAGTGGAAGGCAGCAAGACGCCCGATTTCTCTCGGGTCCGAAGCGTTTGGTTCGTCGGTCATTCGATGGGGACTTAAAAGCGATGCGGGACGAAATGGCGACTAGTTGAGCTCCCAGTGCGCAAAACCCATTGCACAACCAACACCGGTGCGGGTCCGGTAGAGCGGAAAATATTTGACGACTTTACCGGGCCGGTTTGCCGCACCCGCAGTCACAATCCAGTTGCGGATCTCGGATGTGCCTTCGACCAAGTCGGCGGCCGGCATGGCTCCCATGTATTCGAGATCACTGGTCTCCAACGCCTTGAGAAAGCGGTAATCCAAGGGCTCGCAGATCTTTGTATGGCTGAGCCCGCCGGAGCCGACGATGACGACTCGCTCTTGGGTGGAGAGCTGGCACAGAATCGAAGCCAAAGCCTCGCCGAACTTTACACAACGCTTGGCCGAAGGCGCAGGGGGATAATAGGTGTTCACCATCACTGGGACGATGCGACACTGAGCGTTAGGTGTGAGAAATTTGAGCACCCGCGCGAAGGCATGGCCGAGGCCGCCGTCGTAGCGCGTTTGTTTGGAATAGGCGGGATCAAACCCTTCATCCATCAAGCCATTGATGAGCGCTTCGGCCATTTTGGCATCCACCTGATACCGGGTTCGATTTTCAGACTTCGGCTGTTTTAGATATCTCAAGCTGACGCTGGCCTCGGCTGTTTCCCCCATGTAGATCGTGAAGGGCGGCATGTTGTCATCGATTAAGTTTTCATGCTGATCATCGCCCACTACGATCACAACATCCGGGCGGAGCTCGTTTAGTTTTTGTCGAAGTGTTCCGATGGCGTCCATGCAGCCGCGCCACTTCGTCCATTTGACTTCCGGAGTTTCATTTTCCAAGCCAGGTTTGTCCGGCAAGCCCTCGCTCTCGCGATTCCTGAGCAAGTCCCACTGGTCGGGATTGAGCATCAATTGCGGCCCGTGGGACATGGCCATACAGCCGACTAAATGAGCCATAAAGTATTCGGTTCCGAGTTCAAGGCTCCAAGTTCAACGTTTAAGTCCAGCAGGCCCCTGAAACTCTGTCGGAGTCCTTCGACGGGGCTGCTATGTGGATGTCAAGTCACAAACACACGAGCCCTCTTTTTTTCTTATGACTCTATTCATTCCCCGACCAAAGAGAGACTGGCTGCTA
>Ga0081455_10000254_pt1 | contig 69959 bp, 67 predicted proteins | sample TabmetS3T2R1_FD_70207 | JGI IMG/M metagenome (GOLD analysis project Ga0081455, IMG submission 70207) | Tabebuia heterophylla rhizosphere microbial communities from the University of Puerto Rico - S3T2R1 | ecosystem: Host-associated > Plants > Roots > Rhizosphere ...
ACGGCCCGGACCCGACCGGTCGGCGGCGGCGGCCAGGGCAGTTCCGAGGCGAGATCGAGATCCAGGAGGTCAGCCAGGATCTCCGCGTCGACGAGCCTGGCCAGAAGCACCGCACGGCCGCCGGCCCACGCCCAGGCGAGGAGGTCGGGCGCGTCCACCACCACGCATTCTTCGGCGGGCGCGGCGACCACGGATCCATCCGACCGCACCGCCCGCACCCGTGCCGGCGGTTCCGGCGCGTCGTGGATCCGAGACGCCCAGGACTCGGCGATCGCCGCGTGGATCGCGACCACGTCCGGACGCCGGGGGCTGCGAGCGTCGTCACCCAACCGGCCCAGCAGGAACGCGAGATCGTCGGGTCGTCGCAGAACCTCGGCGACATCGGTGCGCACCCCGAGCGCCCGAAGGACGTCCTCGCCGAAGGCATCCGGTGCGATGTCGTACAGGCCGCCGTCGTACCGGCCGCCGAGCAGCCGGACCCCGGCGAGCGTGCACTCGGGAGGCCGGGCGCCTTCGAAGACCGGTCGCCGGGACAGCCACCATGCCGAGTACGAACGAGCGCGACGACCGTGGACGTGCACCGGCTGGATGATCGCCGAACGCAGCGCCGGGTCTCCCGGCAGTAACGCCAGCAGCCCGGCGGGGTTCGCGATCGCGCCGAGGTCCTGCACCGCGAGGACTTCGGGAAGGATCACGGCGTCGGGATCCTCGACGCCCTCGACGAGTTCGTCGATCCACCCGTCCACGTCATCCAGTTCGAAGAAGCCCGATTCGTCATCGGCGTCGACGGCGAGCGGCACCTCGAGGTAGCGCGTGACAACCGGTCGGTCGGCGACCCCCAGCCGACTGGCGACCTCCCGATCCAGCCAGAACGGCGGATCGAGTCGGCGAAATCCGGCCGCCGGGTCGAGCAACGCCTCCATCGGACTTCCGGGCCAGACCAGATCTGCCGCCGCCTCCGTCCCACCGCCCTGGGCGGGAAGCGCGAGCGCCGCCAACCAAGGACGATCTCGCACCCCCAGCTTCGACTCGACGACGAGCTCGGCGACCGCCCGAGCAAAGGCGGCGGAATTCTCGAGGTCGACGCTCGCCTCGACCGCCTGCCGCACCGCGGGATCGGTGAGCAGTGCCGCGGCGTCAGCCGTCCGGGCACCGAGACGTTCGAGTAGCGGGTGCACCGCGTCCGGATGTACCAACCGAACGGGCAGCACGGCGAGCGAGGGCGAGACCTCGCCGTCCGGTAGCAGCGCACCGCGCGCACCGGTCACGACTCGGCCGTCGAGAAGCGGAATCGGCAGCGCGCTCAACGCGTCGCGGTCCGGAGCGTGGGCGAGCGCCCGGTACGCTCGGTGCCAGAACGGCGGCGTCCGCTGCCTTGCCGACAGCGCCGCGACGACGTCGGCGGTGTCGAATTGCCGGATGCCCAGTGCGGTGGCAGCGGCTAGTCGACCCGGCTCGGACCACGCCGACGGCAGCAGACCGGAGATTTCCGCACCCAGAATTTCGGCGACTTCCGCCGTGGCTTCGCCGAGATCCAGATACGCCAGTCGATCCACCGAAAGGCCTTGGTACACAGGGAGTTCGCGTAACGCGGTGAGCGTGGACGCGCGGACGGCGGCATCGAGGTCTCCGGCCGCGAGGCCGACCGGTACGAAGGGGTAGACATCCCCGAGGCGAATCGCCAACTCGGCGACGCAGCGTCCCGCGGCGGCGAGGACGAAGGCAGCCAGCGGACCTCGCACGACCCGACGCCGCGTCGGCTCCAGCGGGACCGAGGCAATAAGCACGGCGGGCGCGGACAACGGTTCGTCGGTCACCGTCGGGGCACGAACGACCGCGGCGGTGCCGGCCGGAAGAGCACCACCGTCCGCCGGGGCGAAAGCCTGGACGCGGTATCGGCGTTCGCGATCCTCGGCCGGCCGATCGTCGAGCAGGGATTCCTCGACGGTTCCGGAGATCTCGTGTCCGAGCCAGGAGCGGCCGTCGAGCGTCGGATCGCCGCCGTCCCACTCGCACCGGAAGACGACAGATCCCCCGCTGGCGGACCCGACGCCCTCGAGGCGAATCTCGGCGAGTCCGGGCAGGCTTAACAGCAGCGTCGTATCCACCTCGGCGAGCATCGCGGCACCGGTGGAAGCCGCCGCCTCGTCCCGCCACGGCAACCACACCGCGGTGTCGTAGCCGTCCGGCACGTCGAGTGGATCGTCCGCGAACGGCAGTCGCAGCACCGGAACGTGCCCGCCCCGAGCTGCCAGGTCACCGGCGAGAGAAGGCAAGGAGGCGACGAGTTCGGCGGTCTTCGCGCCGGACCAGCGGATCGACGTCTCGCCCCGCGAGCCGATCGCCGGTGCGTCGGTAACGGCGAGCACGGCGGCGAACCCGACCCCGAAACGCCCGACATACGTCCCGTGCCGATCGACCTTCTCGGACGCGCGGAGCGTGCAAAGGCTGACGACGCCGGCGCCGGTGAGACGGTGCCCGGTATTCGCCGCGAGCAGGCCGGCCGGCGTCCACCGGAACAACAACCGACCACCGCCACCCGCCGCGTCCGCGGCGTTCTGCGCGAGTTCGACGACCAGACGGTCGGCGTAGCCGCCGAGCGCGGCGTCCTGCTCGGCGTTGGCGTCCTCGCGGAAGCGCGAAGGTGTCGTCCCCCAGCCACCCAAAACCTGCTCGCGGAACGCGGCCACCCGATCGGCGTCCACCGCCGACGACGGCTGACCGGCGGCGAGTGATCTTGCGTCGCCGGAGGCGCGAGGCTTAGGAATGGCCGCCCGGCTCCTCAGGCTCCGCGTCGTCGACCGAGCCCGGCGCATGCGCGGCGAGAAGCGCCGCCCCGCTCCCGGGCTCGAGGATCATCGCGTCGTCGTCGACCTTGAGTCGAGCCGGATGAGCGGAAGGCATGACCATGGCTTCGGAGTGGGCCCCGCAGCCATGGGTCATCGCGACAACCTTTCCGTCGTCGCTCGCCCATTCGTTCGTGCAGGCCCCGAAGACCCGACCGAGCGAACCGACCAACGCCACGTAGAAGCCACAGGACCCGCAGGGACGTGGTGCACTGCGGGCGATCTCGCTGTCCGGACCCGGACCGCCCTCGTACCAACGTTCGGCGGCCTGTTCGCGCCCGTCGGCCGACAGGACGCGGGCGCGACCGAGACCGAGTTCGAGCCACAAGGTGTCGTCCACCCAGCCGTCGGTGTCGGCCTGCCGCATCGTGAGACGCGGGTCCTCCGCTGCCGTCGGGAGGATGTCCCCCGGGCCGACGTCCCCAGGTCGGAGCCGCTCGGACCACGGCACCCAGTCCGGCGACAGGATCGCGTCCGATCCGGGCAGCAGGACGACCTCGTCGACGGTGACCGTCTTGCTTCGCGGGGCCCGGCACAGCAGGACGGCCCAGTACCACCCGACGTAACCGGGGTCGTCGCACGCGAACGCGTGACAGACCGCCTTGGCCCCCTCGGAGGCGACGGAGTTCCGAACACCGAGGTGCACACCGACCCGGCCGTGGGGACCGGCCTCTTCCTGCGCGGCGGCGCGGGCGAAATCCACCGCCGCGGCGAGAGAGCCGTCAGGACGTCCCGCCACCACGTCGACCAGGGGATTGCTCACGCCGGACATCCTCTCAGGTCAGACTGATCCCATGGACCTGATCCGGGAGCTGTTCCAGCTCTTCCGCAATCGGGCCACCCGCGGCGGGGCACGGGAGTCTGGTCTGACCGGAATGTCGGACCTGAACATCGTCAACGCCGCCGCGGACGCGATGGTCGCCATCGCGCTCGCCAGCACGCTCTTCTTCGCGGTCCCCACCGGCGAGGCGCGGGGCCGCGTCGCGATCTACCTGATCACGACGATCGCTCCGTTCGCCGTGATCGCGCCGGTCATCGGACCGGTCCTCGACCGTTTCGGCCGAGCCCGGCGGCTCGCGATGGGCGTCACCCTCGTCGCGCGGGCGGTCATCGCGTGGCTGCTCGCCGGCCACTCGGGCGGGGTCACGATCTACCCGCTGGCGCTCGCCTCGCTGGTCTGTTCGAAGGGCTTCGGCGTCGCGCGAAGCGCCGTCGTTCCTCGGATCGTGCCCGAGGGCGAGACGCTGGTCGTGGTCAACTCGCGATTGCAGTTCGCGTCGACGATGGGATCGGTGTTGATCGCGCCCCTCGCGGCGGGGATCAGCGGCCTGCTCGGCTACCGGATGCTGCTGCGGGCTGCCGCGCTGGTGTTCCTCGCGGCGCTCCTGCTCGTCCGGCAACTGCCGGGTCACGTCGACGCGCCGGCGGCCCCGCAGGAGAAATCCGCGGCGGGGCTGGAAGGCGCCATCGTCGGCGCGCACACCCCGGGCGAGCGAATGCTCGGAAACGTCCCGTCGGCCTTGCGCGGGGTCCTGCCGCTTCGGGCGATGGTCGGCTTCCTCACCTTGTTCCTCGCGTTCTACCTCCGGTCGAACCACCGGGGCCTGACGTCACTCGGTTTCCTCGCGGGTGCGGTCGCGGCCGGGAACGCCCTCGGTCTCGTCGTCGGCCGAGCGGCGGGACGGAAACGGCCGGAAGCGCTGATCACGGTCTCGAACGTCCTCGCGCTGCTGTCGGCGATCGCCGCCGCCGCGTTCTTCTCGTTCGGCGGAGCACTTGCCCTGGCCGGAATCGCGAGCTTTGCGACCGTCATGGCCAAGCTCGCGCTAGACGCGATCATCCAGCGTGACGTCGACGAGAAAGTCCGCTCGTCGGCGTTCGGTCGGTCGGAGACCGCCGTCCAGCTCGCGTGGGTGGCCGGCGGCGCAGTGGGCCTGATCCCGTTCAGCGGCCGGGTCGGCTTCGTCGTCGTCACGCTCGGGATGCTCGCGGCGGTGCTCACGTCGGTCCTCGGCGTCCGCGCCCCCCGGCGACGGCCGCGGGCATCCCGTTCCGGACCGCGAAGCAGCCGAAGCGGACCACCACCGTCCCGATCGGACCCCGCGCCCGCCCCGCCGGATCCCCCGCTCGTTCATGCCCCTGGACGCGACGATCGGCCGTTCTGGGTCACCGATCCCCGGAAGGACGGGACCGGATGACCGGCGACACCGAACCTGTCCAGGTCGTCGTCACCGCGACCCGGCGCGAGGCGGACGCCGTCCTGCGCGATCTCGGGCCGACCCGTCCGGGCCCCTCGACACGTTACGAGACCCATTGCGCCGCAGGAATTCTCCTGGTGGTCAGCGGTATCGGGCTGGCCGAGGCCGCGGCAGCGACCGCGCACGTCGTCGCGACCCGACCGGTGAGCGCGGTGTTCTCGCTGGGCGTCGCGGGCGGGTTCGACGTGCCGCTCCGAGGCGTCGCCGTCGGACGGACGATCCTGCGCGCCGACACCGGCATCGAGGACGCCACCGGGCGGATCCGCACGACCCGTGAGGCCATCGGGATCGGGGACTCCGGCTGCGCGTTGGGTCACGACCGCGTCGCCCGGATCGCGGCCCGCTTGCCCGGTGCCGTCCTCGCCCACGTGCTCAGCGTCGCGACGGTGACCGGAACGGCCCGCCGTGCGGCCCAGGTACTGGCCCGGCGGCCCGACGACGGTCCCGCTGTCGAGGACATGGAAGCCTGGGGGGTGCTGATCGCGACCCGTCCCTACGACCTGCCGTGCTTCGCCGTCAAGACGATCAGCAACGCCCTCGGGCCGCGGGATCGCAGCGCTTGGGAACTCGACGGAGCGCTCGATACGTTGTCGACGAGCGCAGCCGCGCTGTTCCGTGAACCGCCGGATTGGACGTGAGACCGATGGCTCCGCTCTCGCTGGCGATCTCGCCTTGTCCCAACGACACGTTCACCTTCCATGCGTGGCTGCACGAACTCGTCGTCGGCGCACCCGAGGTGCGCGCGTCGTACGACGACATCGACGTCCTGAACCAGCGGGCGCAACGCGGCGAGCCCGACGTCGTGAAGGTGTCCTACGGGGCGATCCCCTGGCTGCTCGACGACTACCGGCTGCTGTCCGCGGGCGGGGCGTTGGGCCGTGGATGCGGGCCTCTCGTCCTCACCCCCGACGGAACCCTGGGCGATGCCCCGAACATCGCGGTTCCCGGCGAACGAACGACCGCGTACCTGCTGTTCCGGCTGTGGGCGGCCGAACGGGACCTCCGGCCCCGGATCCAGGTGCTGCCCTTCGACCAGATCATGCCGGCGGTCAGCCGTGGTGCGGTCGACGGCGGCTTGGTCATCCACGAATCCCGCTTCACCTACCCGTCGTACGGACTCGTTCAGGTGGCCGACCTCGGGGACTGGTGGGAAGCGACGACCGGGCTCGCCATCCCACTGGGGGCGATCCTCGCCCGCCGGGACGTCGACGCGGACGCCGTCGAGCAGGCGATCCGGGCGTCGGTCGAGTACGCCTGGGCGCATCCGGACGCTTCCGCGCTCTTCGTCAGGGAGCACGCCCAGGAGATGGATCCCGCGGTATGCCGGCAACACATAGAGCTGTACGTCAACGAATTCACCCGTGAACTCGGCGCGGTCGGCACCGAGGCGGTCGAGGGACTACTTGCCCGGGCCGCCGCGGCAGGCCTGACGCCGCCGGTCGCGGCGGTCGACCTCGTGGGCTGAGAAGCGCCCGGCAGCGACGGACCGCAAACCCTCAGGACTCCAGCGCGGTCGCCACCGCGTGCACGATCTTCGCGACCTGCCGGGCCCGAGCACGTTCCGGGTGCCGCCCCCGGCGCAGGTCCTCCTGCACGGTGTCGAGCACCTTGACCATGTCCTCGATCATCGCGTGCAGTTCGTCCGGAGACTTCCGCTCCGCCCGATCCACCTTCTCCGGCTTCCCGGACAAGGTGGGAGGGGTGTCGACGACGCGCAGCGACAACGCCTGCTCGCCCCGCCGGCCGGCGGCAACCCCGAACTCGACCCGGGATCCGGCCTTCAATTCGTCCACCCCCGCGGGCAGCGCGCCTTTGGGAACGAACACGTCCCCGCCGTCGTCCCGGGTGACGAACCCGAAACCCTTTTCCTTGTCGAACCACTTGACCTTGCCGGTGGGCACCGCTGACCTGCCGTTCCTTCGAGCCTCGGACCGAGTCGTCGAACACGGGCGTGTTCGCGTGACGCAAGCAAAAGGCGCGCCGCACCGGGCGCGCCCGAACCGAACCAGGGTACGGCCTTCCCCCTGCTCCGGCGAGTCCCTTCCGAAGGGGCCACCACCGCACGGATCCGGTGGATGGGATTGCCACCGCTCGCCGCGGGGAAGCAGGCGAAGAGTCAAGTGCACGCGAGCTGGATCGCTCGCCCGGGCTGAGAAGGACCGAACCCCATGAGCAAGGACGATTTCCGGACTCCCGACGACGAAGCCGCGGCTGAAGCCGGACGGGTAGCCGACGAAGCGGTGGCCGGCAAGGACGGCGGACCGTACGACCCGGACGACGCGGACGCCGCGGAGGGCCTCACCGCGACGAAGGAGCAGGCCGCGCACTACGAGGAGATGATCGAAAAGGGCGCTCACCAGAAGGGGGAGGGCGCTCCTGAAGCCTGATCGCCGTTCCCACCCGGGCCCCCGCGGCCGCGGGCGCCGGAGCCGTTAGCGTAGGTCGGATGGCAGAGGTGTCGACTCCTCCGGCAACCGGCCGGGCGGGTGGTCCGGCTCGTAGTCTCGCGGACTGGCTGAGGGGATGGGACGACGCGGACCTACGCAACCTGATCCGGGCGCGCCCGGACCTGGTGTTACCCGCTCCGGCGGACACCTCCGTGCTCGCGCTCCGGGCCGGTGAACGCACCCACGTCGCGCGGGCCCTCGACCATCTCGACGCCTTCACGCTCTCGCTCGTCGACCGGATCCTGCTCGATTCCGCTCCGATCTCCGAGGAATCGATCGCTACCGACGCGAGCAGCCGATCGGCGGTCGAGACACTTCGACGGCTGGCGTTGGTCTGGGGCGAATCCGAGCTCGTCCCCGTCAGTGGCCTGGCGGCGGCGGTCGAACGGCCGGCCGGGTTGGGGCGCCCGATCGCCACGCTGATGCGTCTCGCCCACCGCCCGGCAGTCGCCGCCGCTCTCGCCGCGCACGGAATACCCCGGGGCGCCGACTTCGACGAATCCGCGGCCCGGCTGAGCCGTGCGCTGGTCGGCGCGGTCGAACTGCTGCCCGACGACGAACGCGAGGTCCTCTCCCACCTCGACGGCAACGGCTCGGTCGGCGTCGTCACGGCCGCCACGACACCCGCCGGGCCGGCCGACCCGTCGCCGGTGCGCCGCCTGCTCGCCCGCGGCCTGCTCCTCCCTCTCGACGAGGACACCGTGGAAATCCCGCGCGAAGTAGGCCTTGTCCTGCGCGGTCCGAATCCGATCCCGGACGTACGCCCCCAGGCGCCCGAGCTGACCGGCGAAGCTTCTCGCCGCCCCGACGCCGACCAGGAGTCCGCGATGGTCGCGGCGAACTCCGTACGCCTCGTCGCCGCGCTGCTCGGCGAGTGGGCCGCCCGCCCGCCGACCGAGAAGAAGGCGGGCGGCCTCGCCCAACGCGACCTCAAAGCGGCGGCCAGGCTGCTGGACGTCGACGAGCGAAGTGCCGCACTGATCGTCGAAACTGCCCGCGCCGCGGGACTTGTCGGCCGAACGACCACCCTCGACGCGTGCTTCGCACCGACCCCCGGCTACGACGACTGGCTACGCGACGAGGTTCCTACGCGGTGGGCGCGGCTGGCGTGGGGGTGGCTCGACAGCCCCATCGCACCGTCGTTCCAGAGCCGGGAGGAAGGTCGCGACAAGGCGGTCGCCCCCCTCAGCGGCGGCACCTACCACCGTCTCGTCCGTGACCTGCGTCGGGCCGCGTTGAACGCGCTGGCCTCGGGACCGGCCGGTCTCGTGCCCACCCGGGAGAGCTTGCTGGAACGGCTGGCTTGGCTCTCCCCCAGGCTGTTTCGGCCGCAGATCGCGCCCCTCCTCCACGACGTCCTCCGCGAAGCGGATCTGCTCGGGATCACCGCGGGCGGTCACCTCGCCCACTACGCGGCACCGCTACTGGCCGGCGACGAGGTCGGCGCGGCAGCCGCGTTGACGACGGCGTTGCCCGAGCCCATCGAACACGTGTTGCTCCAGGCAGACCTCACGGCGGTGGCACCCGGCAGGCTGCGGGCCGCCCTCGCCGACGACCTCGCGCTGATGGCCGACGTCGAATCACCGGGAGGCGCCACTGTCTACCGCTTCACGGACCGCACGATCAGGCGCGCGTTGGACGTGGGTTGGGATGCCGCCCGGATCCAGGAGTTCCTCCTCGAAGTCGGGAAAACCCCAGTGCCGCAGACCCTTTCGTACCTGGTCGAAGACACCGCACGCCGCCATGGCCGGATCCGCGTCGGCGCGGCGGGCGGCTACCTCCGGTGCGACGACGAAGCCCTCCTGGCCGAGGTCGTGAACGATCGTCGCTGCGCGCCTCTCCGGCTTCGCCGGATCGCCCCGACCGTTGCGGTGTCCCCATTGGGCGTCGGCGCACTGCTCGACAGCCTCCGCGCCGCAGGGTACGCACCGGTCGGCGAACGCGGCGACGGCACCGTGAACCTGACTCGCATCGAAGGGGTACGGGCCGCCCGACCGATTCCGACCCCGACAGGTGAACGGCCACCGGACGATCGGATGATCGAGCGCGTCGTCGCCGGTCTGCGCGCCGGAGATCGCGTCCGCCGGGTCGACGCCACGTCCGGGCTCCGCGAACGTGGGCTCGCGGCCAGTCTCGAGCTTCTGGAGCAGGCGATCGCGGAGCGACGGCCGGTCGTCCTCGGATACGTGAATGCCCAGGGCCGCGACAGCCGACGGGTCGTCGAGCCGGAGCGGGTCGCCGGTGGCCTGCTCACCGCGTACGACCACCAGACGCAGGAGCGACGCAGTTTCGCGTTGAGCCGCATCACCGAGCTGGGCCTCGCGGACGAGGCCGGGCCCTGAAGGACACGGGTATTCTCGACGGATGGCCGAAGACCTCTACGACGTCGTCGTCGTCGGAGGTGGCCTCGTCGGACTCGCGACTGCCCGAGCACTCCTCCTCTCCCGACCGGAGCTGAAGATCGCGGTCGCCGAGAAGGAGGACGCAATCGCCAAGCACCAGAGCAGCCACAACTCGGGGGTGGTGCACGCCGGGGTCTACTACGCGCCCGGTTCGAACAAGGCCCGGTTCTGCACGGCTGGGCGGCTTGCCCTCGAAGAGTATGCGGCCGAGCGGGGCATTCCGCTCGAGCGGCTCGGGAAGCTCGTCGTAGCAGTTCGAGAGGACGAGCTGGGCCGGCTGGAGGGCCTCGCGAAACGGGCGGAGCAGAACGGCCTGACCGACCTGGAGATGCTCGACGCGGCAGGCCTTCGGCACCACGAACCGCACGTCGCCGGGTTGCGCGCCCTGCGCGTCCCGCAGACCGGAGTCGTCGACTTCGCCCGAGTGGCACAGGAATACGCCGCGGACGTCCGGGCGGCCGGCGGCCTGATCGCGCTGTCGAGCCCGCTGCAGTCCGTCACCCACCGTTCGGACGGCCTGGAGCTGCGGGTCGGTGGGCGTGAGGTCCACGCGCGCTACCTGGTGACCTGCGCCGGATTGCAGTCCGATCGGGTCGCTCGGCTCGCCGGCGTCGACCCGGGAGTGAGCATCGTCCCGTTCCGGGGCGACTGGTACACGCTCGCGCCCCGCGCAGCCGCGTTGGTGAAGAGCATGGTCTACCCGGTACCGAACCCCGAGCTGCCGTTTCTCGGCGTCCACTTGACGCGCCGCATCGACGGTGCCGTCTGGGCGGGGCCGAACGCGGTTCTCTCGCTGGCGCGGGAAGGCTACGGCCGCCGCGACTTCGAGCGACACGACACCGCGGACGTGCTGCGCGACAAGGGTTTCCGGCGGCTCGCGAAACGATGGTGGCGGACCGGCGCCGGGGAACTCTGGCGGGCCACGAGCAGACGCGCCTACCTGAAGTCGGTGCTGCCGTACCTGCCTGAGCTGCGCCTCTCGGACCTCGAATCGCATACCTCGGGGATCCGGGCACAGGCCGTCGCCCGGGACGGGAGCATGGTCGACGACTTCCACCTCGTCGAAGGTTCCCGCGCGTTGCACGTGGTGAACGCCCCCTCCCCCGCGGCCACCGCATCCCTCGCCATCGGCAACCACCTCGCCGAACGCGCCCTCGCCGGGCTCGCGTCCTAGGGCCCCGAGATGTCGCAACCGTCCGGCGGACCGCTGATCGTCCAGTCCGACAAGACCGTCCTTCTCGAGGTCGACCATCCGCAAGCCGACGAAGCCCGGATGGCGATCGCCCCCTTCGCCGAGCTCGAACGGTCACCGGAGCACGTCCACACCTACCGCCTGACGCCGCTGGGCTTGTGGAACGCCCGGGCCGCCGGTCACGACGCCGAGCAGGTCGTCGACGCACTGGTCCGTTTCGCCCGCTACGCAGTCCCGCACGCGCTGCTGGTCGACGTCGCGGAGACGATGGACCGCTTCGGTCGGCTTCGTCTGGAGAACGACCCCGCTCACGGGCTGGTGCTGCGCTCCACCGATCGTGCGGTCCTGGCTGAGGTGATCCGGAGCAAGAAGGCCATGCCGCTGTTGGGTTCTCGGATCGACGAGGACACCGTCGTCGTCTTCCCGTCGGAACGCGGGAGGCTCAAGCAGGTGCTGCTGAAGCTGGGCTGGCCGGCCGAGGATCTCGCCGGCTACGTCGACGGGGAGGCCCACCCGATCGCACTTCGCGACCACGAAGGTTGGGAGCTGCGCCCGTACCAGGCCGAGGCGGTCGACGGCTTCTTCTACGGCGGGTCCGGGGTCGTCGTCCTCCCCTGTGGCGCAGGGAAGACCGTGGTGGGTGCGGCGGCGATGGCCCGCGCGTCCGCGACGACCCTGATCCTCGTGACGAACACGGTGTCGGTCCGCCAGTGGAAGCACGAGCTGATCAAACGGACGACGCTGACCGAGGACGAGATCGGCGAATACTCCGGCGAACGCAAGGAGATCCGGCCGGTCACCATCGCGACCTACCAGGTCATGACCGCCCGGCGCAACGGCAACTACCGCCATCTCGAACTCTTCGACGCGCGCGACTGGGGCCTCATCGTCTACGACGAGGTGCACCTGCTGCCCGCGCCGGTGTTCCGGATGACCGCCGACATCCAGTCGCGTCGCCGCCTGGGGTTGACCGCGACACTGATCCGGGAGGACGGACGCGAGGGCGACGTGTTCTCGCTCATCGGGCCGAAGCGGTACGACGCACCGTGGCGTGACATCGAAGCGCAGGGCTACATCGCCCCCGCGACCTGTACCGAGGTGCGCGTCACGTTGACCGACGCCGAGCGAATGACCTATGCCACAGCGGAACCCGAGGATCGGTACAAGGTCGGCGCGACGGCGCGGACGAAGGTCGCCGTGGTGAAGCGGTTGGTCGACCAGCACGCGGGGGATCGGACGCTGGTCATCGGTGCCTACCTCGATCAGCTGGACGAACTGGGCGATGCGCTCGATGCTCCGATCATCCAGGGATCGACGAAAACGGCAGAGCGAGAGCGCCTTTACGAGGCGTTTCGCACCGGCGAGATCACGCGGCTCGTGGTCAGCAAGGTCGCGAACTTCTCCGTCGACCTGCCCGAGGCGACCGTCGCGATCCAGGTGAGCGGGACTTTCGGCTCCCGCCAGGAGGAAGCGCAGCGGCTCGGCCGGATCCTGCGTCCCAAGGAGGACGGGCACGCGGCGCACTTCTACACGGTGATCTCCCGCGACACCCTCGATCAGGAGTACGCGGCGCACCGGCAGCGGTTCCTCGCCGAGCAGGGCTACGCGTACACGATCGTCGACGCCGACGAACTGCCGGCCTGATCCGGGCTGACGCTGTCGGCGCCACGTCGTACGGTCAGCTGGTGGACGTTTCGGCGAGCCCTGTTTCGGCGAGCCCTGTTTCGGCGAGCACCGGTGCGTCGAAAGCCGACGCGTGGGTCAGCGGTCGGCCGGAACGGATCCGGTTGGACGAGACTTCCTGGGTCGACGTCATCCGGGGATGGGTCCAGGACCCCGACCAGGTCTTCGCGGATCTAGCGAGAGACGTTCCCTGGCGGCAAGGGACGACCTGGCGCTACGACCACGCCGAGCCGGAAAACCGGCTCAGCGCCATGGGGAAGCCCGGGACGCACGCGGCGTTGCGCGAGGCAACGAGGGAGCTCTCCGCCGGATACGGAGTTTCGTTCGACGGGCCGGCGCTCTACTTCTACCAACACGGCGGGCACGCGATGGGCATGCATCGCGACCGCGAGATGCGCTGGCTCGAGCAGACGGTCATCGGAGTGCTGAGCCTCGGGCTGCAACGTCCTTTCCTGGTCTCACCGCGCGGCTCACGTCCGGGCGACCTCAGCAAGGCGATCGATCTCTTCCCGGCCTCCGGCGATCTGATCGTCATGGGCGGGCGGGCGCAAGCCGACTGGCTGCATGGGGTTCCGGCCGTGGTGAGCCGGCAGGGCCGCATTTCCGCCCAGTGGCGGTGGACGTCGAAGACCGGCCGGCCGGAGAAAGGCCCCGGCTACTACGCTCCGCGGCACTACAGCCGTTGACGAACGAAGCCTCATGCTGACCGAGCCCGCCGACTTCCTCGCCTGCCTGCGGCTGGAGGCGACGGCGTTCTCCCGGACGTTGCACACCACCGACCTCGCTGCGCCGTTCACTACACCGAGCCACCCGAAGGTCCCATCGAGGACGACGTGATCTCCGGGTCGGCCTCGGATCTGTTCCTGTTCGCCTGGGGGCGGCGCCCACTGCCTGCGCTCGTCGTCGACGGGGATCCGCTGGTCGCACGACGCTATGCCGAATTCGGCTTCACCCCCTGACCGTCGCCTGTGGACGGTGCGGAACGGCGAGATTCGTTCCGCCCTAGCGTCGGACGTCGGAACTCACCAGGGAGGGGCACATGGGCATCGGAATCCGCGTCACACCGGGGCAGTTGCAGGATCTAGCGGGGCGCGTCAGCAGCGGTAGCGGTCAGATCGAGGCTGAACTGCGGTCGCTCGCGGGGGCTCTGGGTCCGCTCGGATCGGACTGGGCGGGCGTTGCCCAGTCTCGTTTCCTGACGCTCTGGCAGGAGTGGCAGCGTTCGGCCGAGCAGTTGCAGTCGGCGCTGACCGGCATCAGCTCGTTGCTCGGTCAGGCCGGCCGGGCCTACGCCGAGGCCGAAACGCAGATCGCCGGGTCGTTCGCGCTGGGATAGTCGCGCGCGGGCGTCAGTTCAGCCCGCGGCTGTCCTGCTTGAGAGCCGTGTCGACGGTGAGCGCGCTCGCCACGACCAGTGATCGCAGCGGGTCCTCGAGCTGCTGGTGGATGCGGACTACGTAGTTGTCCGCGGTGGTGAACAGCGTCTTGGCGATGCCCTCGAACGTCTTCTTGATCCGGGCGATCTCCGTGCCCGTCTCGTCGATGATCGCGAAGTCCCAGGCCCGCCAGTTCTCCGCGGCCAACTCGCCGATCTGGCGGGCTCCGACCCGCATCGCGAACCGGATCTTCCCGATCGCGTTCTCCTGCTCGATCCGTCCGATCTCGGTGCCGTCCGGCCGGCTGACAACCACCTTGCTCTTGAGGAACTTCGCCGGCCGGGTGATCAGCAGGATCGGGGTCCCGTCGACGTCGCGGACCTCGAGTCGATGGGTCAGGAACTGGTCGAGGGAGGAGACGAGACGCAGCAACTTGCGAAAGCCGCTCTGGCCGATCTCCACCACGGTTCCCAACGCGTTGCCGGAGTCGTCGAGAACCGAGTACTCGTTCGTCAGCTCGATGACCTTCACCTTCTGGCTCACGACGAGCGTCGACGAGGAGAAGAGCGCGGGAATCGTCATGCCGCTCATCGTGCCTCATCGCTGCGGCCTCGCGCGCCGGATGTGACCCGCACGCGCGATCAAGTCAGGCTGGCGAGCTTCCGAAACCCGATCCGTGCCGACGTGTCCACACTGCTCGGGCTACTCACCTTCGGACGCGCCGTGGTGCACCCAGTGCTACGCGTCGCTTTCGGGGAGAGCCGTCTCCTCGGCGATCCCTGACACCGCCTCCGGTTCCCGTCCTGCGGCCGTTCCGTCGGCGCCCAGCGCCCGGATAGGTTTGCTCGAGCAGCCGCCCGGATCTCCGGCCTCCTCCGAATCCGCCCCCGCGACCGCTGATTCCACCGGAACACGCCATCCCGGCTGGCGGCCACCGGCCGCCGAGGTGCCGACGCTGCCCGAGGAACCGAAGAACCTGGCGTCGCGTTCGACGTTCCTCGTCCTACTCGCGATCGGCGCGGGGGCCGCAGCGCAGTGGATCGCGCAGCGGATGGCTCGTGACACGACGACGACCAGCAACGATCTGATCAACGACGGCCTGACGTTGACGTTGCTGGTCTACCTCGTCGTCGGAACCTTGATCGTGCTGTTCGTCAGGTCCACCCAGACCCGGCTGCGCTGGCACGAAGGGGATCCAGTCGCGTCGGTGCGCGTCGGCGTCGTACGCGGCGTGGCGATCGCCGCGGTGGTGACGACACTGGCGGGGCTGGCCGCCGGACGACTCCAGGGCGATTCCAGGTTCACGAACCTGCTGAGCGAGAACAACGGCATCCGGATCCTGTGCACCCTGTTGATCGCCGTCGTGGCCGCGCCTCTCGTGGAAGAAACCTTGTTCCGCGGGCTGCTGTTGGAGTCGTGGCGCAAGTACGGCGTGGCGCTCGTCATCTCCGGGTTCGCGTTCGCGGCCTGGCACCTCATGGGTTCGGCGATCATCTACTACTGGTTGATGGGCATCGCGCTCGGCCGGGTCTACGTCCGGCGTGGGCTGATCGGGTCGATGGCCACCCACGCGACCTTCAACGCGGTCGTCATGGGCGTCACCATCGCGAGCATCTCCGGCTCGGGACACGACTACGACGCCGGATCGCTGCACGCCCACACCCCGCCGAGCTGGCACAGCCTCAGCGCCGCGCAAACCGCTCGGTTGGGAGATCAGCTGGCGCTGGAAGGACCGTCGGGCTCGAGCATCGAGGTCACCGGCGTGCCCCATCCGAACGTCGCCCCCGACCAGCTCGCCACCAAAGCCCACCAGGATCTGGCGGCCGCGCTGAGCCGGCTCGGAGGGGCCCTCGGCGGAACCGAGACGGTGACGCTGTCACTCGGACCCGCCGAGCGCGCGACGGTCGAGTTCCGGCAACGCCCCGTCGACGTCTACGTCGTCGAGACGACGGGCCACGCCTACGTCATCGCCGTCAACACCGCGTCGAGCAAGACTGCCGCCAAGCAGATCCCCGGAATCCTGGACAGCCTGAGCGAGAAGTGAGGCCGGCTCGGCCGATCCGGCAAGCTCTTCCGGTCCGGCAATGACGAAGGGGCGATCCCGCCGTGCGGGACCGCCCCTTCCGGGTCTTACTCGGACTTAGAAGTCCATACCGTCCATACCGCCGCCACCAGGCATCGCCGGGGCCGTGGCCTTCTCCGGCTTGTCGGCGATGACAGCTTCGGTCGTCAGGAACAGCGCGGCGATCGACGCGGCGTTCTGCAATGCCGAACGCGTCACCTTGGCCGGGTCGATGATGCCGGTCTTGATCATGTCGACGTACTCGCCGGTCGCGGCGTTCAGGCCCTGGCCGGTGGGGAGGTTGCGCACCTTCTCCGCGACGACACCACCCTCGAGACCCGCGTTGACCGCGATCTGCTTGAGCGGAGCCTCCAGCGCGAGCTTGACGATCGTCGCCCCGGTGGCCTCGTCGCCGGTGAGGTCGAGCTTGTCGAACGCGGTGGTCGCCGCCTGGAGCAGTGCGACGCCGCCACCGGCGACGATGCCCTCCTCGACGGCCGCCTTCGCGTTGCGCACCGCGTCCTCGATGCGGTGCTTGCGCTCCTTGAGCTCGACCTCGGTGGCCGCGCCGACCTTGATCACCGCGACGCCGCCGGCCAGCTTGGCCAGCCGCTCCTGCAGCTTCTCCCGGTCGTAGTCCGAGTCGCTCTTCTCGATCTCGGCGCGAATCTGGTTGACCCGGCCGGCGATCTGGTCGCTGTCGCCCGCGCCCTCGACGATCGTGGTCTCGTCCTTGGTGACGACGACCTTACGGGCCCGGCCGAGCAGCTCGATCCCCGCGGACTCCAGCTTGAGACCGACGGTCTCGCTGATGACCTCGCCGCCGGTGAGGATCGCCATGTCGCCGAGCATCGCCTTGCGGCGGTCGCCGAAGCCCGGGGCCTTCACGGCGACCGACTTGAACGTGCCGCGGATCTTGTTCACGACCAGGGTCGCCAGGGCCTCGCCCTCGACGTCCTCGGCGATGATCGCCAGCGGCTTGCCGCCCTGCATGACCTTCTCCAGCAGCGGGAGCAGGTCCTTCACCGTCGAGATCTTCGAGTCGACGATGAGCACGTACGGGTCCTCGAGCACGGCTTCCATGCGCTCGGTGTCGGTCGCGAAGTACGGGCTGATGTAGCCCTTGTCGAACCGCATGCCCTCGGTGAGTTCGAGCTCGAGGCCGAAGGTGTTCGACTCCTCGACGGTGATGACGCCTTCCTTGCCGACCTTGTCCATCGCCTCGGCGATGATCTCGCCGACCGTGGTGTCAGCCGCGGAGATCGAGGCGGTCGAAGCGATCTGCTCCTTTGTCTCGACGTCCTTCGCGGCCGCCGAGATCTGCTCGACGACGGCTTCGACCGCGGTCTCGATGCCGCGCTTGAGCGCCATCGGGTTCGCGCCGGCCGCGACGTTGCGCAGGCCTTCGCGAACCAGCGCCTGAGCCAGGACGGTCGCGGTGGTCGTACCGTCGCCCGCGACGTCGTCCGTCTTCTTGGCGACCTCCTTGACCAGCTCGGCGCCGATCTTCTCGTACGGGTCCTCGAGTTCGATCTCCTTGGCGATGGACACACCATCGTTGGTGATCGTCGGGGCGCCCCACTTCTTGTCCAGGACGACGTTCCGGCCCTTGGGGCCGAGGGTGACCTTGACGGCGTCGGCGAGCTGGTTCATGCCCCGCTCCAGGCCGCGCCGGGCCTCCTCGTCGAAAGAAATGATCTTGGCCATGTGGTGATGGTCCCTTTCACAGGTGTTCAGTGGACCTTCGCTGCCGTGCCGTGACAATGCCCGCGACGGACGGCCCGAGACACTGCCCGGGCCTCATTGCCAAGACCTGGCACTCGAAGCGTGAGAGTGCTAAATCGTTTCTAGCACTCGCCCCCCGCGAGTGCAAGAAATCGTCCACCGCGAGGAGCGCGTCACGGTTCGCCGCGCTGCCAGGATGGACCGAGTTCCGTTCACCCGGACGGGTGCACAACCAAAATGCTGAGTTGGCCGTCTGATCTGCGTGAATCGGCTCGACGTTGCGACGGGGGGACCTGTGGACAACACCGGGGACCATGACGTAGTGGAACCTGCGCCGAGCAAGGGCGAAGACGCGCTCACCGTTCTTTTCACTCAGGAATACGGCCGCCTACTGCGGACCGCGGTGCTGCTGCTCGGCGACTTCGCAAGCGGCCAAGACGTCGTCCAAGAGGCGTTCATCCGAGTCAGCTCCGTCGTCAGACGGCAAGGCATCGAGGTAGGTATCGGCTACCTCCAGCGGACCGTGGTGAACCTCGCCCGATCCGATCTCCGGCGACGCATGGTCGCCCTCCGGCACGCGCCGAGACCCGCGCCCGACGCGGCGGGGGCTGACGTATCAGCCCTCGCGCTGCTCGAAGGCGCCCAGGTGATCGCCGCCCTCAAGACCCTGCCTCGCAGGCAACGCGAAGCGGTCGTCCTGCGCTACTGCGACGACCGGTCGGAAGCCGAGACCGCTGACCTCATGGGAGTGAGCGCCGGCGCGGTGAAGAGCTACGCCTCGCGCGGTCTTGCCTCGCTCCGCGCCCGTATGGAGGAAACGTCATGACGAACGACCCACGGGACGACGAGTTCCTTCGACAGTTGTCGGATGCACTTCCCGGATTGCCGACAGACGCTGAAGACCTGACTCGCATCCGGTCCGGCATTCGCCGCCGCCGCGCAGTCCGCTGGACCGGCGTCGCGGTCCTCGCCACCGCCGGAATCGTCAGCTCCGCCCTCATCGCGACTCGTGGCAGCAACGACCGGCAGACGATCCTCCCTCCTGCCGCGCAGACCAGCGCGGGCGGCCCTCCCAGTTCGATCTCGTCGAGCAACGACGCAACTTCTCCCCTGTGCTCCAGCGCGCAACTGTCGATCACCATCGGTGAGGCGAGCGCAGGTCTCGGCCACAACTCGATCCCGATTCATTTCACGAACGTCAGCGGTGAGACGTGCACGCTATCCGGCTACCCCGGGGTCGATGTCATCGATGCGACGGGGGCCAGGATGTCCGCTACTCGGACCCGCAGCGGATATCTGGGCGGGCTGTCCGGCAACTCGACGTCCCTACCCCTCCTCACCCTCGGCGCCGGTCAGGTGGGGACAGCGATCGTCGAGGCGCTCAACCATCCTCAATACGACAGTGATCCACAATGCCGGAGCTACGTCCGTCTGACGGTGACGCCGCCGAACCTCACGCAATCGGTCGATATTCCCCTCGTCTCGGTCACTCCTGGGTTCGTCCCCTGCGCGGCGCTCGAAGTCCATCCGCTCCTTCCCGGAACGAGCGGCCGGGTCGCACAGGCGGACCCCCCGGCACTCGCAGCACTGTCCGCGCTAGCGACGAGCAAGGGCTCCGACGTCCTTACTTCACCGACAACGGCCGCGGCCGGGAACCCCCTGGCATTCATCGCGTTCGACAACAGCGGATCCGCCGTCGTCGATGTGTTGAGTTGGAACGGCCTGAGTTGGAGCATGGTCGCGGAACTGAAGCACGAGCTCGATCCGATCTTGCCAACCGCGCAGGGTGGCCTCATCCGGGTAGGAAGAATCACGGACAGCCCCGAAAACGATGCCGTCGTCTATCTGAGGGGTGGCACCGCCTACGGCGACACGGCCGGGATCGTCATCAGCAAGGCCGGAGGCCAATGGCGCCTCGTCCCGTTTCAGAACGGTGGCCTGGACGGCAACGACACCTACGAGATCGGGTCGCCTGAGGTGAGTGGATCGACGATAACCTCGCGGGTCTTCGACTCCTGCGGGCAAGGATGCGCAAAACCTGCGGTTCAGACCCGGTGGGCCTACTCCCCCGCTGTCGGGAAGTTCGTTGCGTCGCCGAACTGAACACCGGTGACCTGATCAGCCCGAGCCGAGACCGGCAGCTTCGAACGCGCGGTACGACGGCTTGATCGTCGCCGTCGGCTTGGCGAAACCGACAACAGCGTCGAGGGTTTTCAGCCCGTCGCCGGTGTTGAACAGCACGGTCTCGGCGTCCGGATCCAACTGGCCGGCGGCGAGCAGCTTGCGAAGCACCGACACCGTCACCCCGCCCGCAGTCTCGGCGAAAATCCCCTCGGTGCGGGCGATCAGCCGCATGCCCTCGACGACCTCGTCGTCGGAAACGCTCGCCGCGGCACCGCCGGTGCGCCGCACGACCTGCAACGCGTACGGTCCATCGGCCGGGTTCCCGATCGCCAGCGACTTCGCGATCGTCGACGGCCGAACCGGGGTGACGTCGTCCTCACCCGCGACGAACGCCGCGGCGATCGGCGAACAGCCGTCCGGCTGCGCACCGAATACCCGACACGGCGTCGGTTCTACGAACCCGTTACGCCCCAGCTCCGAGAACGCCTTGTCGATCTTGGTGAGCAACGACCCCGAAGCCATCGGCACGACGACCTGCTCGGGCAGGCGCCAGCCCAGCTGCTCGGCGACCTCGAATCCGATCGTCTTGGAACCCTCGGCGTAGAACGGACGCACGTTGACGTTGACGAACGCCCAGTGCTCCTCACCGGCGATCTCCGAGCACAACCGGTTCACGTCGTCATACGACCCCTCGACCGCGACGAGCGTCCCGCCGTACACGGCGGTGGACACCGTCTTCCCGTCTTCGAGATCGTGCGGGATCAACACGACGGAACGAAGACCCACCGCGGCGGCGTGCGCGGCAACCGACTGCGCGAGGTTGCCGGTCGAAGCGCAGGCGACGGTCTGGTAGCCGTACTCCCGGGCCGCGGACAGCGCGAGCGACACGACCCGGTCCTTGAAGGAGTGGGTCGGGTTGCCGCTCTCGTCCTTGATCCAGAGGGTCTTCATCCCCAGTTCGGCGGCCAAGCGGTCGGCCTTCACCAGACGGGACATCCCGGTGCCGATGTCGACACGGTGGACCGGGTCGTGACCGGCGGGAAGCCATCCCGCGTACCGCCACAGCGTCTGCGGTCCCGCTTCGACGTCGGCTCGGGTCCAACGCCGCAGGGCCTCGTCGTCGTAGACCACTTCGACCGGCGCCCAACACTCGGGACAGACGTGCACCGGTGCGAGCGGCTGGCGGTGATGGCAGTTCTTGCATTCCAGGGCGACAGCGGGGTTCGCGGCCGTCGCGGACGTGGGGGCATCAACCAGGGACGTCACGAAGATCCTCCTCATCTTCCCCACCGGAGTGGGCCGGAGTTGGCACCTGCCGCGATCGACGCTGCAGTCGATCGACACGGTGGTTGCCGGGGCTTCGGCGGGCCGGGTCCCTCTGCCCCTCGGGATGAGATGGCGATCATGACCGAGCGAAGTCGGGTGTGACGCCACGTGAGAGTCTATCTCTATGCGGCCTGACGTACGACGCTGGTTTCAGCGGCGCACTTTCGCGGTGGGGGACGTGCCCCCGCTCGATGCCCTACTCGCCCGCAAGGGCGGCCAGGCGATCAGCGTCGTGCTTCCCGCCCGCAACGAAGAGGCGACGGTGGGCGCGGTCGTCGGCGCGGTGATGCCGTTGGTCGACGCCGGGTTCGTCGACGAGCTGATCGTGCTGGACGGCAGCTCGACCGACTCCACGGCGAGCGCCGCCGCGAACGCCGGCGCGACCGTGCTGCCGCTCGCCGGCATCCTGCCCGCGTACGGCACCCGCCACGGCAAGGGCGAGGCCCTTTGGAAAGCGCTGCACATCACCGACGGCGCGTTGATCGTCTACCTCGACGCCGACCTCGTGGGGGTCACCTCGAACTGGGTGACCGGGCTGGTCTGGCCACTGCTCGCCGAGCCGGACGTGTCGTTGGTGAAGGCGTGCTACGAACGGCCGCTGGCCCTGCCCGGACGTCCTGAGATCCCGGGCGGGGGCCGGGTGACCGAACTCACCGCCCGGCCGCTGCTCGACCTGCTCTGGCCGCAGCTCGCCGGCATCGTCCAACCGCTCGCCGGCGAATACGCCGCACGGCGTTCGCTGCTGGAACGCATCCCATACGACGCGGGCTACGCCGTCGAGCTCGGCCTGCTGCTCGACACGTTGGAGACGGTGGGACTCGACGGGATCGCCCAGGTGCACCTGGGGGTTCGACGCCACCGCCACCACAGCACCGAGGCGCTCGGCCGGATGGCTGCGGCGATTACGGCAGCAGCGTTGGAACGAGCCGGCGTCGCACATCGGGGAGCGGAACTGGTCCAGTTCGCGGCTACCCCGGAAGGTTTCGTGCCGGTGGAGACCCCGGCCGGGCCCCGTCCCCGGCCGCCGATGATCGACATTCCGGAGTACGCGTCCCGCCGAGCTCGCGCCTCATGACGTTCTCGTGATCGTCTACACCGACCTCGACGGCACGATGTTCGGCCCGGGAGGCTCCTTCTTTCGCGCCCCGGACCGGTCGATCACCCTCGATCCCGCCGAAGCGCTCACCGACTTCCTGGCTGCGGGCAACAAGTTGGTCCTGGTGTCCGGCCGCACCAGGGTGCAGCTGGTCGAAGCGGCCGCCATCCTGGGCGCTGACGGTTACATCGGCGAGCTCGGTTCGTTGGTCGGTTGGGACGGGCCCCGGGAGTGCGTGAAGCTCCAGGGCGTCGGGCCGGCCGCCGACGACGACCTCGTCGAGGCATTGCTCAAAGACTTCTCCGGGCGGCTCGAGTTCCACGAGCCCTGGCACATCGGCCACGAGGTCGACGTGATGCTGCGCGGCAACGTGCCACCCGACGAATCGCGAGCCTGGCTCGACGCCCACGGCGCGCCGCATCTCGACCTGCGGGACAACGGGGTGCTACCGATCGGACGCCCCACCGGGTTGGACGAATCCACAGCGCCGGTCCACGTCTATCACCTGCTTCCGCAGGGGATTTCGAAGGGTCACGCGCTCGAGTGGGACTTGCGGCGGCGGGGCCTCGGCCCCAAAGACGCTGTGGCCGTGGGTGATTCGACCAGCGATCTGGAGATGGCCGGCCACGTCGGCCGGTTCTTCCTCGTCGCCAACGGCGCGGCGCACGTCCGCCGCCCGCTGCCGGGAAATGTGACGATCACCGACGGTGCGCTCAGCCTCGGCTGGGCCGAGGCCGTCCGCGCGAGCACGTGAAGGCATCGGTCGCCGCTCAGCAACCGAGCCGGCCAGCACACGTGGTCGATCGCTAGGCTTCGAGGCAGCATGTCCGCTCACCTCCTCGTCGCGTCCAACCGCGGGCCCGTGTCGTTCTCGTACGCGTCGAACGGAAGCCTGCATGCGCGTCGAGGCGGCGGAGGCCTCGTCAGCGGGCTCGGCGCGGCCACCAGATCCGGTGACGCGTTGTGGGTCTGCGCCGCACTTTCGGACGCCGACCGGGCAGCCGCCGCCGAGAACGACGGCCGGATCGACGACGCGTTCGACGCCCCCGTGCGGATGCTCGACATTCCGGAGCGGATCTACGAACAGGCCTACAACGGCATCGCGAATTCGGTGCTCTGGTTCGTCAACCATCTGCTCTACGACCCCGCGAACACTCCGGTATTCGACGAGACGTTCCGCGCGGACTGGGCGGGCTACGTCACCTACAACCAGGTGTTCGCCGATGCCATCGCCGAGGACGCGGCACCGGGCGCGTCGGTCCTCATCCAGGACTACCACCTGCTGCTGGCGCCCGGGATGTTGCGGGAGGCCCGGCCGGATCTTCGAATTGGGCATTTCATGCATACGCCGTGGGCCCCGCCGGATTATTTCGCGATGCTGCCCGACGACATCGCCGAGGCACTGATCCGCGGGCCACTCGGCGCCGATCGATCCGGTTTCCTCACCCGCCGGTGGGCCGACGCCTTCCTGGCCTGCGCGCAGCGGATCGTCGGGACGAAGGTCGACGGCTCGAAGGTGTCGGCGAGAGGCCGTACGACGACGGTCGCCGTCCACCCTCTCGGAGTGGACGCCCCGCACCTGAAGGCGCGAGCCGCCGAGGACGACGTGGCGGACCGGCTGGACGGGCTGCGCGAATGGGCCGGCGATCGTCAGGTCGTAGTACGGATCGACCGAACGGAGCTGAGCAAGAACATCGTCCGCGGGTTGCTCGCCTACCGAGACCTGCTACGTACCCACCCGGAACTTCGCGGCGAGGTCGTGCATCTCGTCTTCGCCTACCCGAGCCGGGAGGATCTGCCGGAGTACCGGGCGTACACCGCCGCGGTCCGGCGAACCGTCGAAGCGATCAACACCGAGTTCGGCACCCACGACTGGAGCCCGATTCAGCTTCAGCTTTCCGACGACTACCCCCGCTCGCTGGCCGCGATGCGGCTCGCGGACGTCCTCGTCGTCAACCCGATCCGGGACGGCATGAACCTGGTCGCCAAGGAAGGTCCGATCCTGTCGGACGACGGCGTTGCGCTGGTGTTGTCGCGCGAAACCGGCGCCGCCGCGGAACTGGGTGGCGACGCGCTGGTCGTGAACCCGTACGACGTCCGCGCGACCGCCGACGCGATCTACACCGGCCTGACGATGGATCCGGCGAAACGCCGTTGGCGCAGCGAACGCCTCGCCCTCGCGTCGGGCGCGAGAACGCCGCAAGCCTGGTTCGCAGAGCAGGTCGCCGCACTCGCCTGAGGGCATCAGAGCAACGACTGCAGCAGTTCCGGCAATGCGCCCGGGCCGTTCACAGCCGCATCCGCCGCCGTCGCGACCTCAGGCGGCGCACCGGGGCTGACCACCGCGAGGCAGACCGAAGGTATCGGAAGTTCGCGGGCGGCCGCGAACAGCGGCAGGTCGCCGAGGTCGTCTCCGGCGACCAGCACGGCTGCCGGATCCCTTTCTGCCACAAGTGCTTTCAGGGCTCCGCCCTTGTCGATCCCGGGAGGACGGATCTCCCAGACGTACCGACCACCGACGACCTCGAGGCCGTTGGCCGCGGCCAACGCGGCGATCGGTTCCCGCAGCTGTTCGAGTGCGCGGTCCGGATCTGCGCAGCCTCGCGTGTGCACGACGATGCTGTGCTCCTTGTCCTCCACCATCGCCCCGTCCGGCAGTGGCGGCAGTGACCGGTGCACCAGAGAAACACCGGGGTCGGGCTCTGGCGAGGAGAGATCGCCGCCGACCCACCGCTGCAGGCCGTAGTGGCCCAGGACGATCACGCCTGGGACGTCGACGAACCCGCCCAGCTCGACGGCCGTCAGGGCCGGACGTCCGGTGATGATTGCGAGGGCGGCGACCCGTGGCGCCAACCGGATGAGTGCATCGGCGATACCCACCTCGAGCCTGGCATCCTCGGGCCTCGCCACGATCGCGCCCAACGTCCCGTCGAAGTCGAACCCCAGCAGCGCCCGGTCGAGGTTCTCCCGAATCGGGGCGAGTAGGTCGGCCCCGTCCCCGGAGTTTCCGGACCACATCGACAGGAACACGGTTAGGAATAGTCGGCGGTCACGACGACGAACACGGTCCCGGGGTTCTTGTAGCCGTTCGGCCGCGGGGCCGCGGCGAGCACGCCGACCTTCGCCGCGACCATTGCGTTCGCCATAGCGGCTTGCCCGCTCGAGTAGTAGACCGTCGTCCGAGCCGGATCGAGTCCGACCGCAGTCACCTTCTTCACGACGTACCCGGCCGCGGTGAACCGCGCGACCGCTGCGTCGGTCTTGTTCCGCGCGCCGGGGGCCGAGTAGACGTAGATCTCTCCGCACGAGCCGGGGACGATCGCCGGCGGCGGGGCTGGGGTGTCCGACACCGGCGGTGCCGTCGCGGCTGTCGGGGTCGGTCCGGGCGACGTGTCCGTCCCGGTCGGCAACGGCGTCGGGATCGGAGTGCTGCTCGTGACGGTCGGTACCGGCGAGGCGCCCGCCGTCACGGTCGGAGAGTCGTGGCCGTTCCCCCCACGCACCAAGTAGATGACGCCGATGACGATCGCGACGGCGATCACCGCCGCGGCGCTGGCAGCGAAGCCGCGCGCGAACTTGCGGGCGGCCGACGCGCTACGGCGATGGGTGGGCAGCGCAGGCTCCTGAACGGGCCGGGTCAGGCCCGGCGGGGATCCAGACCGAGCCGGCGCTGGGCACGGTCGCGTTGACGGGTTGCCCGGAGCCGCCGGAGCCGCTTCACGAGCATCGGGTCGGCGATCATCGCCTCGGGGGTGTCGATCAGGGCGCCGAGTACCTGGTAGTACCGGGTGGGACTCCAGCCGAAGAGCTCGCGGATCGCCTGTTCCTTGGCGCCCGCGTAGCGCCACCACTGACGCTCGAACGCGAGCACCTCGCGTTCACGGTCGGTGAGTTCCCGCGCGGCGGACGGCGGGTCGGCGGTCACAGGCCCTCCAGAGATTCGGTTTCGAGCGATCACGAGCCGCCGCGCTCCGCGTTCAGGTACGAATCACAACGGTGTAGTTCCTGACCACTATCCCACGGCGCGCCGTAACCGCCCGCAGGCGCAGGACGACACTCCGAGCGTCCACCCCGCTCCAGGGCGAACGCGGTGCGTCACAGCACGGCCTGGCCTGAGGAATGCGCGTGTCATCATTTCTTGCGATGACTACCGCACTTCCCGACGGGACCCCGACCTCGACTGGCGCCTCCACGTCCGACGCTCCGAACGTTTCGGACCTGTCCGTGGCGGGAGATTTCCCGACGCCCGACCGCGATGCGTGGGAAAGCCTCGTCGCCTCGGTGCTGCGCAAGTCGGGTGACCTGCCCGAAGGCGCCGATCCGCACACGGCGAGCCACCGGCTCGCCTCCACCACCCTCGACGGGCTGATCGTCGAACCGCTCTACACCGCGGGCCCGAGCACGGATCTCGGATTTCCAGGGGTCACCCCCTTCGTTCGGGGACGCAGTGCAGGCGGGCACGTCCGTTCCGGCTGGGATGTCCGTCAACGCCACGAAAACCCCGACGCTGTCGCCAGTCGAGCCGCCGTACTGGCCGACCTGGAGAACGGTGTCACGAGTGTGTGGCTGGTCCTGGGTGACCGCGGGATCGCGATCGCCGACCTGCCGACCGTGCTCGCCGACGTCCGACTCGACCTCGCCCCCGTCGTCCTCGAGGCCGGCCCGGATTCGGCGGCGGCCGCGGACGCGTTCTTCGGGCTCGCGGCCCGACGCGGCATCGCCCTCACCGCGTTGCGCGGCAACCTCGGCTTCGACCCGTTCGGCGACACCGCCCGGTCCGGGATACCGCAGCCGCTCGCTGAGACCGTCGCCTGGGCCGCACGGTGCATCTCCGACGCGCCCGAGGTCCGCGCGATCACCGTGGACGCGACGCCCTACCACGAGGCCGGAGCTTCGGACGCGCAAGAACTGGGGGCTTCACTCGCGACGGGCGTCGCCTATCTGCGGGCGTTGGAAGCGGCGGGCGTTCCGGTCGCCGACGCCGCCGCCCAACTGGAGTTCCGCTACGCCGCGAGCGCCGACCAGTTCCTGACGATCGCGAAGCTACGCGCCGGCCGTCGCCTGTGGGCGCGCTGTGCCGAGGTCTGTGACATCCCGACCGACCACCGCGGACAGTTCCAACACGCGGTCACCTCGTGGGCGATGACCACCCAACGTGACCCGTGGGTGAACATGCTGCGCGACACGCTCGCCTGCGTCGGAGCGGGCATCGGCGGCGCGGACGCCGTGACCGTCCTCCCGTTCGACGCGGCGATCGGCCTGCCGGACCCCTTCGCACGCCGGATCGCCCGGAACACCCAGACGGTGCTGATCGAGGAATCGAACCTGGCCCGGGTGATCGACCCCGCCGGTGGCTCCTGGTACGTCGAGTCGCTGACGACCGACCTCGCGGTGGCCGCGTGGCGGTGTTTCCAGGAGATCGAGGCCGCCGGGGGTATCGCGGCGGCCCTGTCGTCCGGATTCCTCCCCGAACGGATCGCAGCCACCCGGGCCGTTCGGGCCACGAGGATCAGCCGCCGCGAGGACGCGCTCGTCGGGGTGAGCGAGTTCCCGCTGTTGGACGAGGCCCGGCTGACCCGTCCGGCCACTGCGACGGGGAAGGCGGGGGGCCTGCCACGGCTCCGCTACGCCGAACCGTTCGAAGCACTGCGCGACCGTTCGGACGCCCACCTCGCGGCGACCGGACGTCGACCGTCCGTCTTCCTCGCGGGCATCGGCTCGCCCAAGGACCGGTCGGCCCGGCTCTCCTTCGCCGGGGGCGCGATGTCACCGGGTGGGATCGAGACCACCACGTCGACCGCCAGCGACCTGGACGGCATCGCCGACGAGTTCGAGCAGGACCCGTCGACGGTGGCGATCCTCTGCTCGAGCGATCCGGTGTACGCCGAGCGGGCGGCGGAGACCGCTGGCGCGTTGAAGAAGCGGGGCGCTCGCCTAGTTCTGCTCGCCGGCAAGCCGGGCGAGCGGGAAAGCGACTACCGCGCCGGTGGAATCGACGGGTTCGTCCACGTCGGGTCGGACATCGTCGCCACCCTCCACGAGGTGTACGACGCTTTGGGGGTGCGCTGATGGCCCGATCGTGTCCGGACAGCTTTGCCGACGTCCCGCTCGGCCCGGGCGCCGTTCCGAAAGATGCGGCCGCCCAGTGGGAGAAGGCATTCGCTTCCGCGGGAGGACCCACCGACACGTGGGAAACCCCTGAAGGCATCGGGGTTTCTCCGCTGTACACGATGGCCGACCTGGACGGCATCGACTTCCTGCAGACCTACCCCGGCCTGCCGCCCTACCTTCGCGGACCGTACCCGACGATGTACGTCAACCAGCCGTGGACGATCCGCCAGTACGCCGGGTTCTCCACCGCCGCCGAATCGAATGCGTTCTACCGTCGTAACCTCGCCGCCGGGCAGAAGGGTCTGTCCGTCGCCTTCGACCTCGCGACCCACCGCGGCTACGACAGCGACCATCCCCGAGTCTCCGGAGACGTCGGGATGGCGGGGGTCGCGATCGACTCGATCCTGGATATGCGCCAGCTGTTCGACGGGATCCCGCTCGATCAGATGAGCGTGTCGATGACGATGAACGGCGCCGTGCTCCCGGTTCTCGCCCTCTACATCGTCGCCGCGGAAGAGCAGGGCGTCGCTCCCGAACAACTCACCGGGACCATTCAGAACGACATCCTCAAAGAGTTCATGGTCCGCAACACCTACATCTATCCGCCGAGCCCGTCGATGCGGATCATCTCGGACATCTTCTCCTACACCTCGCAGAAGATGCCGCGCTTCAACTCGATCTCGATCTCCGGGTACCACATGCAGGAGGCCGGAGCGACGGCCGACCTGGAGCTCGCCTACACCCTCGCGGACGGCGTCGAATACATCCGCGCGGGCCTGGCCTCAGGCTTGGACGTGGACGCGTTCGCCCCTCGCCTCAGCTTCTTCTGGGCGATCGGCATGAACTTCTTCATGGAGATCGCCAAGATGCGGGCCGGCCGGCTGCTGTGGTCCAAGTTGGTGGCACAGTTCGAACCGAAGAGCTCGAAATCCCTTTCGCTGCGGACACATTCGCAGACATCCGGCTGGTCGCTGACCGCGCAGGACGTCTTCAACAACGTCATCCGCACCTGTGTAGAGGCGATGGCCTCGACACAGGGACACACCCAATCGCTGCACACCAACGCACTCGACGAGGCTCTTGCGCTGCCGACGGACTTCTCGGCGCGGATCGCCCGGAACACCCAGCTCGTGCTGCAACGTGAATCCGGCACCACCCGGGTCATCGACCCCTGGGGCGGCAGCGCCTACGTCGAACGCCTCACCTACGAGTTGGCCAAACGCGCCTGGGGCCACATCCAGGAGGTCGAGAACGCGGGCGGTATGGCGAAGGCCATCGAAGCCGGAATTCCCAAGCTCCGGATCGAGGAAGCGGCGGCTCGCACCCAGGCCCGCATCGACTCGGGTCGCCAGCCGGTTATCGGTGTGAACCTCTATCAGCCCTCCGACGAGGAACCGATCGACGTCCTGAAGGTCGACAACGCCGCCGTCCGGCAACAGCAGATCGAAAAGCTGCGACGGCTCCGGGCTGAGCGGGACGAGGTTGCCTGCCAGGCGGCACTCGCGAAGCTGACCGACGCGGCGCGGAAGGACAGCGGCCCGGAGAGGCCCGAGACGAACCTGCTCGCGCTGGCCGTCGACGCGGCGCGGGCGAAGGCGACGGTCGGCGAAATCTCGGATGCACTCGAGCAGGTCTACGGCCGCTACACCGGACAGATCCGTACCATCGGCGGCGTGTACCGGGAAGAGGCCGGCCCGGCCGCCAACATCGACCGGATGCGCGCCGCGGTAGCGTCCTTCGAGGAGCAGGAGGGCCGTCGCCCCCGCATCCTGGTCGCGAAGATGGGTCAGGACGGTCACGACCGCGGCCAGAAGGTGATCGCGTCGGCGTTCGCCGACCTTGGTTTCGACGTCGACGTCGGGCCGTTGTTCCAGACGCCGGAGGAGGTTGCGGCACAGGCGATCGAGGCCGACGTCCACGTGGTGGGCGTGAACTCGCTCGCCGCCGGCCACCTCACGCTGGTGCCTGCCTTGCGCAAGGCGCTCGACGCCCTCGGACGCGAGGACATCGTCGTCGTCGTCGGCGGTGTGATTCCGCCGCAGGATTTCGAGGAGCTTCGGGCGTCCGGCGCGGCCGCGATCTTCCCGCCCGGCACGGTGATTCCGGATGCGGCATACGAGCTTCTGGTGACGCTCGCCGGTCGACTCGGTTTCACCATCGCGGTCTGAACCGGCGGACAGCAGACCCGACGATGCCGGATTCGAGGCGCGGTCCGATCGAGATCGAGTCGTACGTCAAAGGCGTCCTGGAGGGGAAACGGTCCGCGGTCGCCCAGGCGATCACGTTGGTCGAATCGACCCGGCCCGACCACCAGGAAGCCGCCCAGGCGATGCTCGTCCAGCTCCTCCCACATGCCGGGAACGCTTGTCGCGTCGGGGTTTCGGGCGTTCCAGGAGCAGGAAAGTCGACGTTCATCGACGCGTTCGGCATGTTGCTCGTCGAACAGGGGCACCGCGTCGCGGTACTCGCGGTCGACCCTTCCTCTTCCCGTGGCGGCGGAAGCATCCTGGGGGACAAGACGCGGATGGCTCGGCTCGGGGTCGATCCGAACGCCTTCGTCCGGCCGTCGCCGTCCTCCGGTCGGCTGGGCGGAGTCGCCCGGGCGACCCGGGAGTCGATGATCGTGATGGAGGCCGCGGGCTTCGACGTCGTCCTCGTCGAAACGGTCGGGGTCGGGCAGTCCGAAACCACCGTGGCCGGCATGGTCGATACGTTCCTGCTACTCACCCTCGCGCGTGCCGGCGATCAGCTTCAGGGCATCAAGCGTGGCATCCTCGAACTCGCCGAGATCATCGCGGTGAACAAGGCGGACGGCGGGCGCGAGGAAGAGGCACGGATCACCGCACGGGATCTACGCGCGGCAATTCGGCTGCTCCGCCCTCCCGACGGCGTTTGGTCCACACCGGTCCTCACCTGCAGTGGCTTGAACCGAACCGGACTGGACGAGATCTGGTCGGCGATCCAGCAGCATCGCGACGCGCTCGTCGGACATGGGTTGTTCGCTCGGCGTCGCAGCGAACAGCAGGTCGAGTGGATGTGGTCGATGGTGCGCGAGCAGATGCTCGATCGTTTTCGGCGCGACCCGGCCGTCCGGGCCCGCGTTCCGGAAATCGAGGGCGCGGTTCGGGCGGGCGGCCTCACGGCGACGCTCGCTGCGGCCGAACTTCTCCGGTTAGCCCGCGGAGGCGAGGACTCCCGGGCCTGACGTTCCACCGAACGGCTTGATCACCGAAGGCTGCGATAGTTGCCAGATGCCGAGTCAAGGTCACCCGGAAACCGGTCCGACCGACCTGTCGATTCCGCTGGCATCCAGTCGTCGGAAAGGTATCCGGACCTGATCCGGGAGCGTCAGACAAGGAGTTCATCGTGGCGGAATACCTGATCCTGATCTACGAGGACGAGAACCGATACGCCGAGGCGACCCAGGAGATCTGGGACTCGGTGATGAAAGACCATCAGGCCTTCGGCGAGAAGCATGCCGCCGCGCTCCGGGGAGGGAACGCGCTCCAACCCACCGGGACGGCGACCAAGATCGTGCACGGAGGCGGCGACACCCTCGTCACCGACGGCCCCTTCGCGGAGACGAAAGAGGTTCTCGGCGGCTACTACCTCGTCGAGGCGCCCGACCTGGACGAGGCGTTGGCGATCGCGAAGGACGTTCCGGCCCGTTTCGGCGGCGTCGAGGTTCGGCCGATCATGACGTTCGGCTGAGCAACGCGACGACGTCCGTGGACGGCGAGGTGAAGCAGGCCGTGGACGACGCGCACCGTCGTGAGTGGGCCGGGGTGCTCGCCGCGACGGTGCGTGTCACCCGCGACATCGACCTGGCGGAAGAGTGCGTTCAGGACGCGTACGCCAAAGCGCTCACGAGTTGGCGAACCGACGGGATCCCGGCGAAACCGGGTGCCTGGTTGACGACAGTCGCGCGGCGGCGAGCGATCGACCTGCTTCGCCGTGAACGGGCGCTGGCTCGTCGCCTCCCCCTGCTGGTGGACGATCTGGGCGATCGGTGGGACGACCCGCAAGCATTCGGGACGCCCGACGACGCCGCGCCGATCGCGGACGATCGGCTTCGACTGATCTTCACCTGTTGCCATCCGGCGCTCGCGCCGGAGACCCGGGTAGCGCTGACCCTGCGGCTCGTCTGCGGGCTGACGACACCGGAAGTGGCCCGGGCGTTCCTGGTTTCGGAAGCAACCATGGCGGCCCGGATCACTCGCGGGAAGAAGAAGATTCAGGCGGCACGCATCCCCTATCGGATGCCCGCCGCCGCCGACCTTCCCGACCGTCTCCAGTCCGTCCTGGCCGCGACGCACCTCGTGTTCACCACCGGGCACACCGCTCCCGCCGGCGGCCAGTTGATGCGCGCCGATCTCACCGAACGCGCGATCGACCTTGCCCGCATGTTGCGGATGATGCTCCCCGCGCGCCCCGATGTCGCCGGATTGCTGGCACTTTTCCTGTTGACCGACGCGCGACGCGCCAGCCGGCTCGGCGAAGACGGCGCGCTCATCCGGCTCGCCGACCAGGATCGCGATCGTTGGGATCGAACCGCCATCGTCGAAGGGCGGGCCCTGGTTGCGGAGGCACTGCGCGCCGGGCGCCCGGGACGGTTCACGTTGATGGCCGCGATCGCCGCCGTGCACGCCGAGGCAACGAGCTGGACCGAGACCGACTGGTCAGAGATCGTCGGGCTCTACGACATCCTGACCGTGGAATGGCCGTCGCCGGTCGTCGCCCTGAACAGGGCTGTGGCAGTCGGATTCGCCGCCGGCCCGAAGGCGGGTCTGGACGCGCTGGATGCGCTTCGCGACGAACCACGACTCGCGGGATACGGGTATTTCGCGTCCGCGCGAGCCGAGCTCCTCCGCGATCTCGGACGTGTCACCGAGGCACGGGTCGCCTACGACGAGGCGTTGTTGCTGACCGAGAACGAGGTTGAGGCAGCGTTCCTGCGACGGCGTATGTCCGAGTTGCCGAGCTGAAGACGCTCGCTCAGAAATTCGGGAGGCGGAACCAGACGTCCTTCCCCCCACTGCTGAGCGGATCGACCCCCCACTCGTCGGCAACCGAGCTCAACAGCAACAGCCCGCGTCCGTTTTCGTCCTCGGACGTCGGGCGGCGTTGCTGGGGTCGGGCCGCACTTCCGTCCCGCACCCGAATTTCCAGGTATTTTTCGTCGCATTCGACCGTTATGGACAAAGGCGCGGCGCCATGAAGAACCGCATTTGTCACGATTTCGGTGGCGAGCAACAAAGCATCGTCCAAGGCGCGACGGTCGTGCACCAGGCAACGCCTCTCCCGCAGGAACGAGCGCGCTCGGGTGGCGGCCGTGGGAACCATGTCCAGCATCAGTTCCGCACGAGGCGTCTCGATGCACATGCCCGCCCGTCCACCCTTGTCCCAGGCGATGCCTGTGTGATTGCCAGCTCGTTCGTCGACAGCACGCCCCGCTAGACGCGGCCGGTACCCCGCGCAGAGCAGGTTCTAACCTGTCCGACGAGAATTTCCCAGCCCAGTGTGAGCAACGTCATCACGTCGGGAACGCTGCGTAGCCGGCGAGCGTGACCGGTGCGGGTTGCGTGGTGGCCCTACTCGACCGGCGGGGCCGATCCCAGATCCCGGACGAGCTGCTGCACGCGGGCCTGGATCTCGTCGCGGATGGGCGTCAGAACCCGGACCCCGTCGAATATCCCGACGGACCGGGGGTACTCCGAGGGACCTACCAATGGAGGTCGGAATGGCGCGAAACACGGCCGCTCGGTTCGTACACGATGTTGGTCTCGCCGCATGGTTCGGCGGAAGTCTGATGGGCGCGGTGGGGCTCAATGGCGCGGCTCACGACGTGAAAGATGCCACCGACCGGCGGCGGGTCGCCAGCAGGGGTTGGGCACGGTGGGCACCGGTCAACGCTGTCGCGATCGGAGCACACCTATTGGCCGGCACGCAGTTGGTTCGGGGTAACAGGGGGCGTCTCGTCGGGCAGCGTGGGGTCGGCGCCGCCAGCGCGGTGAAAACGGCGTTGACGGGAGTCGGGCTGGCGATGACCGCCTACAGCGGCTACTTGGGAAAGCGGGTCAGCGAGGCCGGAGATGTACCGGCCGAGGGGGGCACCAGACCGTCGGCCGCTACCCCGGACTCGACGGCCCGGGACATGCAGCTGTTGCGCGGATTGCAATGGGCCATACCTGCCGTCACCGGCGGCATCCTGTTGGTCAATGCGCTGATGGGTGAGCAGCAACGCCCGGGTGAGGTGGCCCGAGCAGCGCTGGCCCGTACCGGGAAGGCAGCGAAGGCCGCAGCCGCGAACCCCTCCGCAACTGCGAAAGCGGTCACCACCGCGGCCAGGCAAGCCAGCCACCGGGGATGACGATCAGGTAGCCCCAGTATGGATGACTTCGTCATCGACATTCCGTTCTCGCTGTTGATCTGGGTCTGATCCTGCTCAATCTCCAGACGTCTACCCCAGGATGCTGGGAGCTTTCCTCGGCACGAGCAGAATTGGCATCGAATGATGGATGCGGACCAAGATCGGGATGGATCCACGCCGGCGCCCGAGGCACCAGCCCGATTCGGCATTCACGGTCTCTTGGTCTTTGTCGCCGTATTTCTCCTGGCAGTTCCCTTCGGCCTTATCGTTCTGCTGCTGAGGGTGAAGGTCGCGTGGCTGCGTCACGTCGACGTGGATACAGCGAACGACCTTCACACCTTCGACGAACACCATCACGCGTTCGTCACCACGATGAAGGCCGTCAGCGACGTAGGTTCCTCGATCGCGTGGATCGTCATTCTCACCACCGTCGGGATCTGGTTGCTCTACCGGCGCCTGTACCGACTGGTCGCGTTCTTGATGATCACCGCGATCGGAAGCTCACTCCTGAACAACGCGATCAAGGCCGCCGTCGGCCGGACGCGTCCCGTGCTGGTGGATCCGGTGGCAACAGCAAGCGGTAAGTCTTTTCCGAGTGGACATACTCAATCCGCGATCGTCGGATACGGGATCCTCGTCCTGATCTTCCTGCCCGCTGTAGGCCGCCGCCGGCGACCACTTCTTGTTGCCCTTGCAACGCTTATGGTCCTGCTCATCGGATTTTCCCGGATCGCGCTCGGCGTTCACTATTTGTCCGATGTCGTGGGCGCACTCGGGATCGGCGGCGCGTGGCTGTTCGCGATGACCGCAGCCTTTTCCGCGTGGCGGCGAGAACTGAAACTGCCGCCCGTGCAACCGACGAAAGGTCTCGAACCCGAACACGCCGCTGAGCTGACTCCTGACACGTAGCGGTGAAGCTCCTCCAACCCGTGGGACACAATCGACCCGCGCCCCGAGCGGCACTTCGATTGGCGCAGTGGCATGCAGACGACATCAACGGCAATCGCTTTGCGTTGTTCGGAAGTGACTCCCGGCGTTACCGGGGTGACGAACACACGGCCCTGGGGTTTGCGTTGATCAAAGCCGGAGATACCACGGCTCAACCAGATCGGAGGAGCCCTCACGGGTATCGGACTAGGACTCATTCTCGTCGCGGTGGGCGCTTCGCCTCGTCGCCGTACCGCTCGATCTCGATCCCGCCGTCGTCCATGAACGCGATCTCCCAACGCAGGTCGGGCATGTCCACCCGCACCATGATCGACTCTCACCGGTGGTGCCCCAGCGTGTAGTAGATGTTCGCGTCATCCAGGCCGTTCCGGAACGGCAAGACCCGAACGAGCCCGTCCCCCACATCAGCGGTCATGTACTGATCATCTCCGAGCACGGTCCGCCCGCCATGCTCTTTTCTAACGTCGAGCCGACTCGAACGACTCGAAACAGGCGGGGACCCCCCTCCCACCTGCACGTTTGGAGCCGACGTCGGGATTCGAACCCGAAACCGCCCGATTACAAGTCGGGTGCGCTAGCCGTTGCGCCACGCCGGCGGCGCCCCGAGTCTACGAGAGCCGCTCAGCCGACCTCGCTCTGCTCCCGCCGTTCCAGATGCAAATCGAGTTTGCGCTTCACCCGTTGCAACGCGTTGTCCACGGCCTTCGTCCCGCGGCCGACACGCAACGCCATCTCCGAGTACGAAGCGCCGCCCAGGTGCAGGTGCAGCACCTCGGCCTCGAACGTCGAAAGCGAGGTCTCCAGATGCTCCCGCAACGCGGACATCCGCTCGGCGGAGACAACCACGTCCGCCGGATCCTGCAACCCGGGCGCGACGACCGTATCCGCGATCGACGAGCCCACCACATCGATCGGCTCCGTCAGCGAGACGTAGCCGGACAGCGGACGGTGCTTGAAGCGGGTCGCAGCCTTCACGGCGCTGATGATCTGCCGGTTGACACAGACCTCGGCGAAGCCACGGAAGGACAGGTCGCGACTGAAGTCGTAATCCCGGACGGCCTTGAACAGGCCGAGCATTCCTTCCTGTACAAGATCGTCGCGGTCGCCCCCGACGAGGAAGTACGCCCGAGCTCGGGCACGGATGAGCGGCCGGTAGCGGGTCAGGAGTACTGCGATGGCGATGTCGTCTCCATCGTGGACCCGGGCGACGAGGCGCTCGTCTTCCCACGACATGAGAACCGAAGGTCCGCCTGGGACTGAAGTGATTTCCGGGGAAGGAGTGCCGTCAGACCGGGTGGGTGTCACAACAGCGAGTCCTCCTTGACGCCAGGAGAACGGCTCGCAGTGGGTTTGCGCGACCGCCCTAAAAACCTTTAGAGCGGCACGATACGGACTATGCCGCCGCACGTGAAGCTCCATTCGGCGGCGAGTTCGTCACATACGTCCGGCCGTCCGGCGCAACCTCGCAACCTCCGCCAGGACGACCCCCGCGGCGACCCCCGCGTTGAGCGATTCCACTTGTCCCACAAGTGGAATTCGTACTCTCAGGTCACAGGCTTCTCGTACTAAACGAGAGAGCCCTTTCCCCTCACTACCTACTACAAGCACCACTGGGTCCGTTGCCACGACCATGTCGTCGAGCGACGTCTCCCCGCCCCCGTCGAGTCCGACGACGACGAGTCCCGCCTTCGCATAGTCCCGAAGAGTCCGGGACAGGTTCGTCGCCTGTGCGACACCGATGCGCGCCGCCGCTCCGGCGCTCGTCTTCCAGGCCGAAGCAGTCATGCCGGCTGCCCGTCGGACCGGCACCAACACCCCGTGTCCGCCGAACGCCGCCGTGCTGCGAACCACCGCCCCGAGGTTCCGCGGGTCCGTCACGCCGTCCAGCGCGACGATCAGCGCAGCGCCGCCCTCGTCCTCAGCCCGAACGAGCAGGTCGTCGGGATGCGCGTACTCGTAGGGCGGAACCCGGAGCACGACACCTTGGTGCAACGCCCGGTCAGTGAGCCGGTCGAGTTCCGGCTTGGTGGTCTCGAGAATCGGAACACCTTGAAGCGAGGCTAGTTTGAAGGCTTCGATCACCCGGGTGTCGCGATCGATACCCGCAGCGATCATCAGGGCCGTGGCGGGCACTCCCGCCCGCAACGCCTCGAACACCGCGTTGCGGCCCGCGACGTACTCGACATCCCCACCCGCCCGGGGAGAGCGGCGCTCGGCCGACCGACGATCGTCTGGTCGCCGTCCGCTGGCGGCCCTGGCGGCGGCGGCTTTGCGCGCCGCAGGATGACCCGTGCGATCCTCAGCCTTCGGGGTGGGCCCGCGGCCTTCGAGCCGCTTCCGGCCGTAGGCCCCGGAACCGCTCGGCGCGGGTCGCCCGTCGCGTCCACGACGCTTGCCCGAGGCCTTGGGCAGACCCTTCGGGTTGCCGCGGCGTGGACCGCCGGATCCCGATCCAGCCATTGCGCAAGCCTAGTGGAGTCGATCAGCCCTCAACGCCGTAGGAGTGCGGTGGCGAAAGCCATCCGTCCTTCCCCCCGGCCGGTCAACCCGAGACCGTCCGTCGTCGTCGCGCCGACCGAAACCGCAGCGCCACCCAGAGCAGCAGACAGCACATGCTGTGCCTCCGTCCGGCGCGGACCGATCCGCGGCAGGTTCGCGACCACCTGAACCGCCGCGTTCCCTACCGTCCATCCGTCCGCGGAGACCAGAGCGAACACGTGCTCGAGCAAAGTGACACCCGATGCGCCCTCCCATTCCGGACGATCAGTACCGAACTGCGAACCCAGATCACCCAGACCGGCCGCCGAGAGCAGCGCGTCACACAGCGCGTGCGCCGCGACGTCGCCGTCCGAATGTCCGGTACTGCCGTCAGCCCCTTCGAACAGCAGGCCCGCGATCCAGCAGGGGCGTCCAGCTTCGATCGGATGCACGTCCACGCCCAGCCCGGTTCGTACCTCGATCATCGATCGTCGGAGTCTCACGCTCGGGAGCGTACGACGTCCTCGAGGAAACGAAGATCAGCCGGCGTCGTCACCTTCGCCGCGGCGGCCTCCCCCGGCACGGTCAAGACCGTGACCCCGGTCAGTTCCACCAGGCGGGCGTCATCGGTCGCGTCGCCGCCGGATGCGTGGGCGGCGTCCAACACCGACCGCCGAAAACCCTGCGGCGTCTGGATCGCCCGAAGGCTCGAACGGGGCGGAGTCGACACCACCCATCCGGCTTCGTCGACCACCTTCACCGTGTCGATGACGGGCACACCGGGGACGACGGCCGAGGCGCCCGAGCGCAACGCGTCCAGCACCCGACCAGCGAGCGCCGACGAGGCCAAGGGGCGGGCAGCATCGTGGACGAGCACGTACTCCACCGATGCCGGAAGCACCTTCAGGCAGGCCCGTACCGAATCCGAGCGTTGCGCACCGCCGACGACGACCTGCGCGGACGGCACCTCGAGCGCAACCCGGTCGAGGCAATCCGCCCCGGCGGCGACGACCACGACATCGCAGACCGGATCAAGGGATTCCACGGCCCAGCTGAGCAACGGCCGGTCCCCGAGCAACTGCAAGGCTTTCGGCATCGAACTGCCGAACCGCTCCCCCCGCCCAGCAGCGGGCACGATGCCCGCGACGAGTGGGACCGACGCCCCCGTCAGGAGGCCAGCACCTCGTCGAGCAAGACTTCGGCCTTGTCCTCGTTCGTGCCCTCGGCCAACGCCAATTCGCTGACCAGGATCTGCCGGGCCTGAGCGAGCATCCGCTTCTCGCCCGCGGACAGGCCACGCTCCTTGTCCCGACGCCACAGATCGCGCACGACCTCGGCGACCTTGTTCACGTCGCCCGATGCGAGCTTGTCCCGGTTGGCCTTGTACCGCCGCGACCAGTTGGTCGGCTCCTCGGTGTGGGGAGCCCGGAGGACCGAGAAGACCTTGTCGAGACCTTCTTGGCCGACGACGTCACGAACGCCGACGATCTCGGCGTTCTCCGCAGGCACTCGGACGGTGAGGTCGCCTTGCGCGACCTTGAGGACCAGGTAGGTCTTCTCCTCCCCCTTGATGACGCGCGTCTCGATCGCTTCGATCAGTGCAGCGCCGTGGTGGGGATAGACGACAGTCTCTCCGACAGCGAAGGTCATATGGCGATTTTCCCTTCCGGTGGCCTTCAGAATACCACCGGAAAATGACCCGTTCCCGGGCCTCGCGACATCATCCGCCGCCAGCCACCTGCATACTCTGGCCATGGAGGCGGGACGCGTCGAAACGGGCGGCGTCTTCGCCGGGTATCCGAGCGTTGCACCGGCGTACGACGAGTGTTTCGACGCGGATGGTCGGGTTCGTCCGGACTACCGCCGCGTCGCCGCCCTGCTGGCCTCCCTCTCCCCGCAGGATCTGGCCCGAACCACCGAAGGAATCGACCTCAGTCTGCGGGCCCAAGGAATCACGTTCACCACATACGCGACCGGCACCGACGGCTCCGGCGACGTCGAGCGAACGTTCCCCATCGACGTCGTACCGCGGCTCATCGCGGCCGCGGACTGGGAACGGTTGACCGCCGGCCTCTCCCAGCGGGTACGCGCGCTCAACGCGTTCCTGGGGGACATCTACGGCGCCCGCGAAGTGCTCCGAGACAAGATCGTCCCGACCGAACTGGTCGTCACCGGCCGGTACTTCACCCGGCAGGCCACCGGGCTCACCGTCCCGCAGGGCATCTACACCCACGTCTCCGGCACCGACCTGATCCGGGGCGAGAACGGCGAATGGATGGTGCTCGAGGACAACTGCCGAACCCCGTCCGGGGTGAGTTACGTCCTGGAGAACCGGGCCTCGATGGTCCGCGGTTTCCCCGAACTGTTCGCCCAGCACCGCGTGCGACCGGTCGACGCCTACCCGCAGGAACTGCTCGAAGTCCTGCGCTCGATGGCCCCCCGCGGCGACTCGGACCCGACGATCGTGGTGCTGACACCGGGAGCCTTCAACTCCGCGTACTTCGAACACACGTTCCTGGCCCGCCAGATGGGTGTCGAGATCGTCGAAGGCAACGACCTGTTCGTCGACGATGCCGTCGTCTACATGAAAACCACCCGCGGCCGCCGCCGCGTCGACGTGATCTACCGGCGTATCGACGACGACTACCTCGACCCGCTCGCGTTCCGCGCCGACAGCGTGCTCGGTGTCACCGGCCTGCTCGTCGCGGCACGAGCCGGGAACGTCGCCATCGCGAACGCGATCGGCACCGGAATCGCCGACGACAAAGCCGTTTTCGCCTACGTGCCCAAACTCATCGAGTACTACCTCGGCGAGAAGATGGCGCTCGACCAGGTACCCACCTACCTGTGCAGCGAGCCCGATCAGCTGGCCTACGTCCTGGACCACCTCGACGAGATGGTGGTCAAGACCGTGAGCGGCTCGGGCGGTTACGGCATGACGATCGGCCCGACGGCAATGGCCAGCGAGCTGGCCGACTGCCGGCGGCGGCTGCTCGGCAAGCCACGGGCGTACATTGCCCAGGACACGATCCGCTTCTCGGTCCACCCGACACTGGTGGACGGCGCGATCCGCCCCCGCCATGTCGACCTCAGGCCGTTCATCCTGATGGGTGCGGACGAGAAAGTCTCCATCGTGCCAGGCGGTTTGACCCGGGTCGCCCTCGTAGACGGCTCGTTGGTCGTGAACTCGAGCCAGGGTGGCGGCTCCAAGGACACCTGGGTGCTGGAGAGCCGCTGATGCTGTCGAGGATCGCGGAATCGCTCTACTGGATCGGGCGCTACGTCGAGCGCGCGGAGGACACCGCGCGACTGCTCGACGTCGCGCACCGGTCGGCGTTGGAAGGATCGGACCTCGTCGCGCCGGAGGTCCTCGCCGCCACACTCGGGGGAAACCCGCTGGCGGACAGGGGATCGGAGTTGCTGGCCGCGTACTGCCTGGACCGGTATCTCCCGGAGTCGGTGACCTTCAGCGTCCGCGCCGCGCGGGAGAACGCCCGGACGATCCGCGAAGCCCTCCCCAGCGAGATGTGGGAGGCACTCAACACCTGGCACCTGCAGACCGCCGCGTCCGGCCGGAGCGACATGAGCGGTGGCGGCGCGCACCAGGTGCTGTCCGATTTCCTCACGCGCGCAGCACATCTCATCGGCGTCGCGGAAGGGATGATGATCCGGGACGAGGGCTGGGACTGGTTCGTCATCGGCCGTTACCTCGAACGGATCTCGTTCACCTCGCGGGTGCTCGCCGTTCGAGCTCCCCAACTCGCGATGACCGGCGGTGCGGCTGAGACCTACGGCTACGCGGTCCTGCTCCGCGTCTTCGCGGCGTACGAGGCGTTCCGCGCGACCTACCGCACCGGGGTGGACTCCAGGCGGGTCATCGAGTTCCTGATCCTGGGGGAACTGTTCCCGCGGTCCGCGCTCTATGCCGTGCAGCGGCTGGACGAGGCAGCGGGCCGAGTCAGCGATCAGCGATACGGCCGCGACTCGCGCCGGAAAGTCGGCCGGCTCCGGGGCGAGATGCAGTTCCGGGACGTCGACGACATCGTCGCGGAGGGAATCGACGACGTCCTGTGGCGGCTGCTCGGCCACTGCCAGGACATCCATCTGGCGTTCGTCGACGAACCATTCGCACGTGGTGGCTATCTCGGGAGGGTCGAGGAGTGAGGATGACGATCCGGCACACGACCCGGTTCGTGTACGACCAGCCGGCCCGGGCGTCGTTCAACGAAGTCCGGCTCTCGCCCCGCAACGACGAACAGCAGAACCTCATCAGCTTCCGGCTCACCATCGACCCGGCAGCCCGCACGACGTCCTACCGCGACCACTTCGGGACCCTCGTCCAGGCGTTCAACCTCTGGGCCCCGCACGACCACCTGACGATCACCGGCGAGTCGGCCGTCGTCACCTACCCACGCCCGCCGCTGCCCCAGCCGGGCGATCCACGAGGGGGCAACCTCACGGCGCTCGACGATCCGGAGCTCATCGACGAGCAGGCCGAATGGCTCCACGAGTCGGCGCTGGCCAGCGGCGGCGACCCCCTCACGACGTTCGCCCAGCACGTCCGCACCGTGTGTCGGCCCACGTCGGTCGTCGAACTCATCCAGGGGGTAAACGAGGAGGTCCACCGCCGGTTCACCTACGCCACGGGTTCCTCGTATGTGTCCTCGACCGTCGACGACCTACTCAAACGTGGAACCGGCGTCTGCCAGGATTTCGCGCACCTGGCGATCGCCACCCTCCGTGATCTGGGGGTCCCGGCCCGCTACGTCAGCGGCTACTTCTACGCCGGCAGCGGCGAACCCGAACCCGACACCCCCCTCCGGCTGGAAAGCCACGCCTGGATCGAGGCGTTGATTCCTGGGTATGGCTGGATCGCGATGGATCCGACCAATGCCTGCCCCGCCGACGAACGCCACGTCACCGTGGCCATCGGACGTGACTACACCGACGTCGCACCGGTGCGGGGCACGTTGCTCGGCGGCGACGACCAGGTGATGGAGGTGGCGGTGACGATGATTGCTCCCTCGACGCCGTTTCCTACCGCTGACCCGGCTTCGCGCCACCCGCTCACCGCTGGTCCCTCCCGCCGGGAATCCGGGCGCAGCGGGCAAGGTCAGACGCAGCAGCAACAATGACAGGGGCAAGCGCGGGCTGAGCCGACGAACGAGGAGGTGGGAGGTGAGCGTCGCATGATCGAACAACCTCAACCAGGGGATGACCGGCCCCCGGGGGACGACCTGACCTGGGCCGAGTCGTTCGTGATTCCGGACGACATCTCCTCCCTCGAAGCCGATGTCGAGGCCTGGCGACGCGAACAGGCCGAGAACCGCCGGAAAGCCCGGCGCCGGCGGCTCGAAGGACTGTTCCCACACCGGGCGCGACAGTTCGGCGTGACCGCCCCTATGCTGATCGTGACGTTGCTCGTCGTCGGCGGGCTCGGGGCCGCGATGATCTTCCTCGGACCACGCGGCGCCGGCCCGGAGCCCCAGGTCGCGAAGCCGCTGGCCACGCCGACGGTTCCGGACGGGACCCTCGGCGGGCTCGTACCGGCCTCGACACTGACCTCCCGCGGCGGTGACGTCATCTCGCTGCGGGCCCTCCGGCCCGCCGTACTCACCCTGATCCCGAACGGCTGCGCCTGCGCCCAAGCGATCTCGCACATCAACGCGGTGGTGTACCCCTACGGCATCCAGCAGTACGTCATCGCGCCGACCCTGCTGACTCTCACCGCGATGAACAGGGAAGACCTGTCGGCGAACGGCCTGGTGGACGGTGGTGTCCTGCGCCGCGTCTACGGGGGCGAAGATCACAAGCCGACGATCGTCGTGATCGGCGCGAACGGAGTGGTTCGGGCCATCGAGATCGGCGCCAACCCGGAAACCGCGCTGAACGAAGACCTCGACGCGGCGCTGTCGGGACCGTTGCTCTCCCCGTCGTCCGCCTGACGGGTGTTTCGACCCACACGGGAGAGGAACTGCTCGGACCGCCACGGCCGCAGCGGGTCACCCCGACAGGCCGATCGGAACCGGCGCCGATATCCTGGCCACCGCTCGCAACCCGTGTCGTGGAGGAGTTCCCGTTGGCTCGCCCGTTTCTCGGTTCCCTGCCGGCGCGTAGGGTCGCCACGCTCGCACTCTTCGGCGTCGTCGGCGCCGGCGTTCTTGCCGCCTGCAACGAAGTGCCCCCGCAGTCCAGGGAGCACGCCAGCATCTCCGGCCTGAACGCGTCGTTCAGCTCGATCGGGATTCGCAACGCCCAGCTGACGCTCGCCGCGAACGGCAACGCCGCCCTGACCCTGGCCCTGTTCAACTCCGGAGACGACGACAAGCTGGTCGACGTCTCGAGCACCGCGGCCACCACCGCCATCCTGCCCGGCAGCGACGGCGTCGACGTCACCGGCGCCGAAGGCGTGTTCGTGACGACCGGCAAGCCGATCGTCCTGGTCGGGTTGAAGGACGTGCTCGTCGGCAACGACGTCCCGGTCAAGCTCACGTTCCAAAACGCCGGGTCGGTGACCCTGCAGATTCCGGTCGCGACCACCGACCCCAGCCTGCAGGTCGGTCCGTCGCCCACGGCGACCCCGACGTCGACCCCCAAGCCCTAAGCTCCGGCGAAGCCCCCCCCTTCAGGCCTCGGACGAAGCTGTGGGCGGATCGGAGCGGATTGTGCGCGCCGTCCGAGCCAGGCCGTAACGTTCGTTCGTGCCCATTCCAAGCCCCGCCGCGTCCCGCTCCCCGAAGCCCCCCCGGACGCCTCGACCGTCGTTCCGCTGCGGCGAGTGTGGAGCGGAGGCCACGAAGTGGGTCGGCCAGTGCCCGGAGTGCCAGGCCTGGGGGACGTTGGTCGAGAGCGCGGCGCCGGCCACCCGCGGTGTCGCCCCGGGAGCGGTGAGCGAACCGGCCCGACCGATCTCGCAGATCGACGCGGCCGCAGCCACCGCCCGTCCTACCGGCGTGGACGAACTCGACAGGGTGCTCGGCGGCGGCCTCGTACCGGGCGCCGTCATCCTGGTCGCCGGCGAGCCCGGCGTGGGGAAATCAACCCTGCTGCTGGAAGTGGCGCATCGCGTTGCCGAAAGTGGCCAGCGGGCGCTGATCGTCTCAGGGGAGGAGTCCGCGTCGCAGATCCGGATGCGCGCCGGTCGGATGGGCGCGCTCGCCGACGACCTCTTCCTCGCGGCGGAGAACGATCTCGCCGCGCTGCTCGGTCACGTCGAGGCGGTCGCCCCCGGCCTGCTGATCGTCGACTCGGTGCAGACGTTCTCCCACGGGGAGATCGACGGTTCCCCCGGCGGAGTCGCCCAGGTCCGCGAAGTGACCGGGGCATTGGTTCGAGAGGCAAAGCTACGCAACCTCGCGGTCTTCCTCGTCGGGCACGTGACCAAGGACGGAGCGATCGCCGGTCCGCGCGTCCTCGAGCACCTGGTCGACGTCGTGCTCTCGTTCGAAGGCGATCGGCACAACACCCTCCGGCTCGTCCGCGCGGTGAAGAACCGGTTCGGTGCCACCGACGAGGTCGGATGCTTCGCGCTGACCGACGACGGCATCGTCGGTCTGGCCGATCCCTCCGGCCTGTTCCTCTCCCGTACCGGCCGGTCGCCGGTCGCCGGTACCTGCGTGACGGTCGCCCTGGAGGGACGCCGTCCTCTCGTCGCCGAGGTGCAGGCGCTCGTCTCGCCGTCGCACGGAACGTTCCCGCGCCGGGCAGTGAGTGGCCTGGACGGGACCCGGGTGTCGATGCTCGCGGCGGTGATGGAGAAGCAGACCAAGATCGCGATCAGCAACCAGGAGATCTACGCGTCGACGGTCGGCGGAGTGGCGCTGACCGAACCCTCGGTCGACCTCGCGATCGTCGTGGCGCTCGCGAGTTCCGCCGCGAACAAGGCGATTCCAGCTGGCTACGTCGCGTTCGGCGAGGTCGGGCTGGCCGGCGACATCCGGCCGGTCAGCGGGCTACCGAGACGGATCTCGGAAGCGGCCCGGCTCGGCTTCACACACGTGCTCGTGCCGACTCAACCGATCAGCGGGAACCTTCCGGCCGGGATGAGCGTCATCACTGTCGACGACGTCCTACACGCACTCGGAATCCTGGGTGTGAGGTCGCCGACCGGTCACTAGGATTGGCTGCACCGCACATCAGTTCGCCGATCACGGATGCCGACATCTTGATCGCGACGGACGGACGGCGCTGAGACGAGGTTGACGTGGCACTGACGGGCGCTCCGATCGGCGGAGACGACGCGCTACGCGCCGCGCTCACCGCCGTCGCCCCCGGAACCACGTTGCGGGACAGCCTGGAGCGCATCCTGCGCGGCAACACCGGCGCCCTGATCGTTCTCGGCTTCGACAAGCAGGTCGAGGCGTTGTGCTCCGGCGGATTCCCGCTGGACGTGGAGTTCTCGTCGACCCGAATGCGCGAGCTGGCGAAGATGGACGGCGCCGTCGTGCTCTCGAACGACCTGAACCGGATCGTGCGCGCCGCGGTGCACCTCATGCCGGACCCCTCGATCCCCACCGAGGAATCGGGCACCCGGCACCGGACGGCGCAACGGGTCTCGTCCCAGACCGGGCTGCCGGTGATCAGCGTCAGCCAGTCGATGCGCATCATCGCGCTCTACATCGCCGGCCGGCGCTACGTGCTCGACGACTCCGCCGCGATCCTCTCCCGGGCGAACCAAGCCGTCGCCACCCTCGAGCGCTACAAGCTGCGGCTCGACGAGGTCAGCGGCACCTTGTCGGCGCTCGAAACCGAAGACCTCGCCTCAGCTCGTGACGTCCTCGCCATGTTGCAGCGGGTCGAGATGGTTCGCCGAATCGCGCATGAGATCGAGGGGTACGTCGTCGAGCTCGGGACGGACGGGCGCCTCCTCGCCCTCCAACTCGAAGAACTGATGGCCGGAGTCGAGCAGGAACGCGAGCTCCTGGTCCGGGACTACGTTCCGTTCGGCCGCCGCACCCTCCGGCCGGAGACCGCGCTCGCCGCGCTCGACCAGATCTCGGCCGCGGACCTGCTGGACGTTTCGGTACTGGCGAACGCGATCGGCCTGCCCGCAATGACCGAGGGCCAGGAGATCGCCGTCTCCCCACGCGGATATCGTCTCCTCGCCCGGGTGCCTCGACTCCCCCGAGTACTGGTCGACCGGCTCGTCGCCCACTTCGGATCGCTGCAGAAGCTGCTGAGTGCCGGAATCGACGACCTGCAGTTCGTCGAGGGGATCGGTGAGACGCGCGCCCGGACCGTCCGGGAAGGCCTGTCCCGGCTGGCCGAGTCGAGCATTCTCGAGCGGTACGTCTAACCGCCGACTCGACTCGATCAGCCGAGCGAGAAGACGACCGAGTCGCTCGTCACACCACCCCAGCTCGCCACCGCCCGGTAGGTGCCTGCCGCCGCCGTCGTCGTTCCGTTGACCTTCGCGCATGCCAGTTTGGTCCGGGCGCGATCCCACGTCCGGTTCGCGGCTGCCGAACCGGATGCCGCGAGGGTGTCGGATGTGGTCGACACCGGTGTGCAGTCGGCACTTCCCCAGATCCGGTCCTGGCCGGAGGTGACGACGATCTGCAGTCCCCCGGTGATCACGCAGGCCGGTCCGGTCGTCTGGATCGTCGCTGTGAACACCGCCGGCGCGCCGGCGGGGTAGGTCCGCGCGGACGCCTTGACCGCCACGGACAGGTTCGATGCCGCGCAGGGGACCGTCGGCGCGGTCGTCGACCCGGCGGAAGTCGAGGCGGACGGGGTATTCGACGCCGTCGCGGACGCCGGCGCCGAAACGGACGGAGCCGACCCGGACGAACCGGCGCCGGACGAGACCCCCGGCTGCGGCGATCTCGTCGACGTGGAGGAGCCGCTTCCCCCGAGTCGGGAGATGACCACGGCGAGGATCACGACCGCGACCAGGACCAGGAGAATCGAGAACCGGCGCCACCAGTACGCAGACCTCGGCAACGGACCCGTCGGTCGTAGGACCGACCGGTTCGGAAACCTTGCCACGGGTCCAGGAGGTTAGCGGTCCGAACGTCCGTCGCGGGGCTTTCGCGCGCGTGACACGATCGTTCCCGTGTCCGCCAACGCGTCGTCAGGACCGCCGTTGGCAGCCAAGCCCGCCGGGGCGGCCGAACCGCTGGCTCCGAACCGGCTCCTGCGCTGGTACGCGGCGGCCGCGCGCGACCTTCCGTGGCGGAGTGCCGAGGTCACCAGTTGGGGTGTCCTCGTCAGCGAGGTGATGCTCCAGCAGACGCCGGTCTCCCGGGTGCTTCCCGCCTACGACAGCTGGTTGCGGCGCTGGCCGACCCCGGCGGACTGCGCGACGGCCACCGCCGCAGACGTCGTCCGCGAGTGGGGGAAGCTGGGTTATCCCCGGCGAGCCCTGCGGCTGCGTGAGGCGGCGATCGCCTGCGTCGAACGTCACCGTGGCGAGATCCCGTGCGGCATCGAGGAACTTCGCTCGTTGCCGGGTGTCGGCGCGTACACCGCGGCGGCGGTGGCGGCGTTCGCGTTCGGCGCCCGCACCGCGGTGGTCGACACGAATGTCAAACGCGTGGTTGTTCGAGCGATCGGCGGGGTCGACGACCCTCGTCCGGTGGGAGCGGCCGATCGGGCTGCGGTCACCGAAGCACTCCCGATGCAGGACGCGGCCCGATGGTCGATCGCGGTCATGGAACTCGGTGCCTTGATCTGCCGCGCGACCTCACCGAGATGCGCCCGTTGCCCGATAGCGGACGACTGCGCATGGTTCGGTGCGGGTGCGCCCGGCTGGGAAGGTGCGACGAAGAGGCCGCAGCGCTACGCCGGCACCGACCGGCAGGTTCGAGGACGGATCCTCGACCTGCTCCGCGCAGCGCACCACCCGGTCCCGTCCACCGAGCTCGACGGAGTGTGGCACCTGGCCGAGCAACGCGAACGCGCGCTCGCCTCACTCGTCGAAGACGGCCTCGCAGTGAAGGTGGGCAGCACGTATGCGCTGCCCACCTGACACCTGCGTCGTCGAACCGGCTCGACGCCCGGCTCCTACTCCTCCGCCGAGCCGGAGAGCTCCACCGGTGGAACGTCGGGGACGACCTCCGGCTTGGCTTCGCCACGGAAGGTGAAGTGCGGCGGGTTGTCGGCCGAATCCGGGTCGCCCTCCACATCGACGACGACGATCTCGCCCGCCCGCAGCTCCCCGAACAGGATCTTCTCGGACAGCGTGTCCTCGATCTCCCGCTGGATCGTCCGGCGCAGCGGACGCGCGCCGAGCACCGGGTCGTAGCCCTTCTTGGCGAGCAGCTTCTTCGCCGCGGACGTGAGCTCCAGGCCCATGTCCTTGTTCTTCATCGCCGCATCCACCCGCGCGAGCATCAGGTCGACCATCTGGACGATCTGGGCCTCGGTGAGCTGGTGGAACACGATGATGTCGTCGATCCGGTTCAAGAACTCCGGGCGGAAATGCTGCTTCAGCTCGTCGTTGACCTTCGACTTCATCCGGTCGTAGTCCAACGCCGCGTTGTTCGTGGAGAACCCGAGACCCGGGCCTTTCGCGATGTCCCGGGTGCCGAGGTTCGACGTCATGATCAGCACGGTGTTCTTGAAGTCGACCTGCCGCCCCTGCGAGTCGGTCAGCCGGCCGTCCTCGAGGATCTGCAGCAACGTGTTGAACACGTCCGGGTGCGCCTTCTCGACCTCGTCGAAGAGCACGACGCTGAACGGCTTGCGCCGCACCCGCTCGGTGAGCTGACCGCCCTCCTCGTAGCCGACGTAGCCCGGAGGCGAACCGACCAGCCGCGAGACGGTGTGCTTCTCCATGTACTCGCTCATGTCGAGCTGGATCAGCGCGTCCTCGTCCCCGAACAGGAACTCGGCCAGCGTCTTGGACAACTCGGTCTTCCCGACACCCGTCGGACCGGCGAAGATGAACGACCCACCGGGGCGCTTCGGGTCCTTCAACCCGGCCCGGGTACGCCGGATCGCCTGGCTGACAGCCTTGATCGCCTCGTCCTGGCCGATGATTCGGCGGTGGAGCTCGTCCTCCATCCGGAGCAGGCGAGCGGTTTCCTCCTCGGTCAGCTTGAAGACCGGGATGCCCGTCCAGATCGCGAGCACCTCGGCGATCTGCTCGTCGTCGACCTCGCTGACGACGTCGAGGTTGCCGGCTTTCCACTCCTTCTCGCGCTGCGACTTCTCCCCGATGAGGGTCTTCTCCTTGTCCCGCAGCGCCGCCGCCTTCTCGAAGTCCTGCGCGTCGATCGCCGACTCCTTCTCGCGGCTCACCTCCGCGATCCGCTCGTCGAACTCGCGCAGATCCGGCGGCGCGGTCATCCGGCGGATGCGCATCCGGGAGCCGGCCTCGTCGATCAGGTCGATCGCCTTGTCCGGCAGGAACCGGTCGGAGATGTAACGGTCGGCCAGGTTCGCCGCCGCCACCAGCGCCGCGTCGGTGATCGACACCCGGTGGTGCGCCTCGTACCGGTCCCGCAGACCCTTGAGGATCTCGATCGTGTGCGCGACCGACGGCTCGCCGACCTGGATCGGCTGGAACCGACGTTCGAGCGCCGCGTCCTTCTCGAGGTACTTGCGGTACTCCTCGAGCGTGGTGGCCCCGATGGTCTGCAACTCGCCGCGCGCCAGCATCGGCTTGAGGATGCTGGCCGCGTCGATCGCGCCCTCGGCGGCCCCGGCGCCGACGAGGGTGTGGATCTCGTCGATGAACAGCACGATGTCGCCGCGGGTGCGGATCTCCTTGAGCACCTTCTTCAAGCGTTCCTCGAAGTCACCGCGGTAACGGCTGCCGGCGACCAGCGCGCCGAGGTCGAGGGTGTAGAGCTGCTTGTCCTTGAGGGTCTCGGGCACCTCGCCCTTCACGATCGCCTGGGACAGCCCCTCGACGACGGCGGTCTTACCGACGCCCGGCTCCCCGATCAGCACCGGGTTGTTCTTCGTCCGGCGGGAGAGCACCTGCATGAGGCGCTCGATCTCCTTCTCCCGGCCGATGACCGGGTCGAGCTTGTTCTCCCGGGCGGCCTGGGTGAGGTTCCGACCGAACTGGTCCAGCACCAGGCTGGTCGACGGGGTGCCTTCGGCCGGCCCGACGCCCGCGGTACCCGCCTCGCCCTTGCCCTGGTAGCCGGAAAGAAGCTGGATGACCTGCTGGCGAACCCGATTGAGGTCGGCACCCAGCTTGACCAGGACCTGCGCCGCGACACCTTCGCCCTCGCGGATCAGGCCCAGCAGGATGTGCTCGGTCCCGATGTAGTTGTGACCCAGCTGCAGTGCTTCGCGCAGGCTCAGCTCGAGCACTTTCTTGGCACGCGGAGTGAACGGGATGTGACCCGACGGCGCCTGCTGTCCCTGGCCGATGATCTCCTCGACCTGGCTGCGAACCCCCTCGAGTGAAATGCCAAGCGACTCGAGAGCTTTGGCGGCGACCCCCTCGCCCTCGTGGATCAACCCCAGGAGGATGTGCTCGGTCCCGATGTAGTTGTGGTTGAGCATGCGCGCCTCTTCCTGCGCAAGCACGACCACCCGCCGGGCTCGGTCGGTGAAACGTTCGAACATCGGACACTCCTCACCAAGGCAGATCACCGGTGAGCGAATCCCCCGGATCCGGACGAATCACCGCCAACTACCCGGGGCTCGCTCAGGCATCTTTTCTCTAGCCATCGTAGTCCGCTCGGCCGCAACCAAACCCCGGACGACAACACTGACGGGATCAGGGTGGGGACGCGCTTCGAGGAGCACAACGATCGGACCGGCGAGCGATGTTCCGGGGCCCACGCAGAGCGGCTACGCCGTGGGCGAACGCCGTAGGTCCGCAGAATCGAGGCGCTGTCAGTGCGCCGCTTCGTACGCTTCCTGAATCGCGGCCGAGACCCGGCCACGGTCGCTCACCTGGAACCCGTTCGACCGCGCCCATTCACGGATAGCCGACAAGTCGACATTACGGCTCTCCCGGACCCTCGGCGCGGAAGAGCGGGAGCCCCGCCCCAACTTACGGGCGGCGCCGATGTAAGAGGCGAGCGCGTCCCGCAACGCGGCGGCGTTCTTGTGGTTCAGGTCGATCTCGTACGAGACCCCATCGATACCGAACGCGACCGTCTCGGTGGCAGGCCCACCGTCGATATCGTCTTCGAGCGTGACAACTGTGCGCTGAACCACCTCAGTGGCCTTTCTTCCCGATCGATCCGCGTGTCCGGACTGTCGACCCACCTTAGCGAGCTCAGGTCGGCAGTTGAGCGAGAGCGCTCAGCTTTCCGGTTTGACCAGCGGGAAGAGCATGGTCTCGCGCAGCGTCGTCGCCGCGGTCACCGTCATCAGCAACCGGTCGATACCCATGCCCATCCCACCAGTGGGCGGCATGCCGACCTCCAGCGCCCGAAGAAAATCCTCGTCGAGCCGCATCGCCTCGGGATCACCGCCTGCCGCCCGAATCGACTGCTCGACCAGCCGCTCCCGCTGAACCACCGGGTCGACGAGCTCCGAGTACGCGGTGGCGAGCTCCATCCCGAAGACGATCAAATCCCACGCTTCGGCGAGCCGGGGGTCGCGTCGGTGCTGACGGGTGAGCGGCCGTACCTCGACCGGGTAGTCACGGACGAACGTCGGATCGACGAGGGTGTGCTCGACCAACTTGTCGAACAACGTCAGCGCGATCTCGCCGGCGTTCGTGTCGCCGGAGGTGTCGACGCCACGCTCGTCCCCGAGCCGACGCAGCACCTCCGCGGGGGTTCCGGCATCGACGGCGGTGCCCAACTCCTCGCTGATCAACTCGTGCAAAGTGGCTACACGCCAAGGCTTTCCGAGGTCGTAGGTGGACCCGTCCGGCCGGGGCACCACGGTGGTTCCGTTCGCGGAGAGAGCCGCCGCCAACACGATCCGACGGGTGAGCTCCGCCATCGTGTCGTAGTCGCCGTACGCCTCGTACGCCTCGAGCATCGCAAACTCCGGCGAGTGGGTGGCGTCGACGCCCTCGTTGCGGAAGTTCCGGTTTATCTCGAACACCTTCTCCAAACCACCGACGACACAGCGCTTCAGGAACAGTTCGGGGGCGATCCGCAGGTAGAGGTCGAGGTCGAAGGCGTTCATGTGCGTGGTGAAGGGTCGCGCGGTGGCACCGCCGTGCACGACTTGCAACATCGGCGTCTCGACCTCCAGGAACCCACTGTCCTGCAGCGCTTCCCGGATGCTACGGACGACCGCGACCCGCGTCTTGGCCAGCGCCCGCGCCTCCGGGCGGATCCAGAGATCGACGTACCGTTGCCGAACCCGCGTCTCCTCCGACAGAGCCCGGTGGGCCACCGGCGTAGGCCGTAACGCCTTGGACGTCAGGGCGTACTCCTGCGCCAGGATGCTCAGCTCGCCCCGCTTGGAGGTGATGACCTCTCCGGTTACCCCGACGTGGTCACCGAGGTCGATGTCGGACTTCCACGCCGCGAGCCGCTCCGCGCCGAGCCGGTCGAGGCTGAGCATCACCTGCAGGTCGGCGCCGTCCCCGGCGCCGTCCCGCAATGTCGCGAAGCACAACTTGCCGGTGTCCCGCTTGAAGACCACCCGGCCGGCGACTGACGCCCGCACCCCGGTAGACGTATCGACGGGCAGGTCGCCGTACTCGGCCCGCAACTGCTGTGCGGTGGTGCTGCGGGCAAAACCCACCGGATAGGGCTCGACCCCCTCGGCCAACAGACGGTCGTACTTCCCGCGCCTGACCTGCATCTGCTCCGGCAGGTCGTCGACCAGGTCCGGCATCGGGGGTGGCTCTGTCACGACGGTGAGCCTAGTGAGGCGGTCGAGATCGGCTCCGGGTTGGGACCAGAATCGGCGCCCCGATCTGGTCGCGACCCGGAGCCGAGTTGTCACAAACCGGAGGCGGGATCGGTCTGGTCGAACCGTACGCTGGCACTCATGCCAGGCGATACCACCACCGACCCGGAACGGCGAGCACGGCGGGCCGAGTCGTTCGGCCCGGTTGCCGACACCTACGACCGGGCCCGCCCCGACTACCCGAGCGTGGCGATAACCGACGCCCTCGGGCCAAAGCGGCTGCGGGTGCTGGACGTCGGGGCGGGGACCGGGAAATTGACCCGCGTCGTACTCGCCGCCGGCCACGAGGTCGTCGCCGTCGATCCGTCCGACCAGATGCTCGACGTGCTCGGCCGCCTGTCGCCCGAAGTCGAGCGACACGTCGGGAAGGCGGAGTTCCTTCCGGTGCCGGACCATTCGGTCGACGCGGTCGTCGCCGGGCAAGCCGCGCACTGGTTCGATCTGCCGGTTGCGGGGACGGAGTTCGCCCGGGTGCTACGGCCCGGCGGTGTCGTCGCACTGCTCTGGAACGTCCGGGACGACTCGGAAGAGTGGATCCGCCGCTACGACCTCCTCGTCGACATGGTCCGCAGCCACGACCGGACGGTCCCACCGGATCTGGGCCCGCGGTTCGTCCCCGCGACGCTCCGGCGATACAGCCACGAACAGCGGCTGACCGTCGACGACCTGGTCGGCCTGGCCAGCAGTCGTAGCTACGTCATCACCTCGACCGGCGAGGAGCGAGAACGGATCCTCGCCGAGGTGCGGGAGCTCGGCGAATCGACTGCGCAGGACGACGGGCTGGTCCGCCTGCGCTACGACCTGGAGGTGTGGACCGCAGGGCTGGCCCCCACCGAATAGCCTGCGGTCGGCGTCGGTCAACCGACGTTGCGCTCGTACACCAGCCGGAGCCCGATCAAGGTGAGATCGGGCTGGTGGACGTCGATCGTCTCGGACTCGCCGAGGACGAGCGGAGCCAACCCGCCGGTCGCGATCACCTTCACGTCGTCGCGGGGCACGTCGAGTTCCTCGATGATCCGCCGCACCAGACCGTCGACCTGGCCGATCGTCCCGTAGAGGAAGCCGGACTGCAGGGCTTCGACCGTCGACTTGGCGATGACCGAACGGGGCCGGGCCAGTTCCACCTTGAACAGGCGCGCGCCGCGGGTGGCCAACGCGTCGATGCCGACCTCGACGCCGATCGCCAACGCCCCGCCGAGGAACTCCCCTTTCGCGCTGACGACGTCGAAGTTCGTGGACGTTCCGAAATCGACCACGACCGCCGGTCCGCCGTAGAGATGGTGGGCCGCGAGAGTGTTCACGATCCGGTCGGCACCGACCTCACGCGGGTTGTCGTAGAGCAGCGGCACCCCGGTACGGACCCCCGGCTCGACGACGACGGTGGGCAGGCCGGCGTAGTACCGGGCCAACATCGTCCGAACCTCGTGCAGCACAGCGGGAACGGTCGAACAGACGGCAACGCCGTCGACCTCGATGTCCGACAGCAGTCCCCGAACCTGTAGGGCGAGTTCGTCGGCGGTGGACCGGGAATCGGTACGAATACGCCAGGAGTCGACGAGGTGCTCGCCGTCGAAGACGCCGAGAACCGTGTTCGTGTTCCCGATGTCCATCGCCAGCAACATCAGCGCTCCTCCAGATCGAGCCCGATGTCCAGGACCGCCGCGGAATGGGTGAGCGCACCGACCGCGAGGAAGTCGACGCCGGTCGCCGCGACCGACGGCGCTCGTTGCAGGCTCAACCCACCGGACGCCTCCGTCCGTGCCCCTACCGGACGCGCGATCGCCACCGAAGCCCGCAGGTCCTCCAAGCTCATGTTGTCGAGCAGCAGCAGTCGGGCGCCCGCGTCGATCGCCTCTTGCACCTGCTCGACGGTGTCGCACTCGACCTGCACCGGCAGATCCGGGAACGTCTGGCGCACAGCCAGATACGCCGCGGCGACCCCGCCGGCCGCGAGTACGTGGTTGTCCTTGATCAGTGCCTCGTCGGACAGCGACAGCCGATGGTTGGTCCCCCCACCGCACCGCACCGCGTACTTCTCGAGGGCTCGGAGCCCCGGCGTGGTCTTGCGGGTGTCGCGGATCACCGCACCGGTGCCGGCCACCGCGTCGACCCACCGGCCGGTCAGCGTCGCGACACCGGAGAGGTGGCAGAGCAGGTTGAGGGCAGGGCGTTCGCCGGTCAGCAACGTCCGAACCAGACCGGTGACCCGCAGCAACGGCTGGCCCGGACGCACACGGTCCCCGTCGGCGGCCACGATCTCGAGGGTGATGTCGTCGTCGGCGACCGCTTCCATCATCCCGGCGACCACCGGGAGGCCCGCCACGATGCCCGCTTCCCGCGGCACGAACGTCGCCGTCCCCTCGGCGTCGAACGGCACCGTGGCCACGGACGTCAGGTCCAACCCCCCGCCGGCGTCTTCCGCCAAGGCCCGCTCGCACAACGCGAAAACGTCGTCCGGGTCGAGACCGGCGGCCGCCAGTAACCCTCTGGTGTCCGCGCTCACAGCCGGACCTCGTGCCGCAGCACGCCGGCGGGATCCAGCGTCGCGGCGAGATGGCAACGCCAGATGTCCCGCGACTGGGAGTATTCCTCCCGCCAGTGACTGCCCCGTGTCTCCGCCCGCTCCCGGGCCGCGGCGACGAGCGCGCTGGCCACCGTGTGCAAGTTGGTGACCTCCCAGGCGTCGTTCGTCGGTGGGACCGCACGCTCGGCGAGCACACCCGCGAGTTCCTCGGCGGTCGCCTCCAGCGAGTCCGCGCTCCGCAACACCCCGGCGCCCCTGGTCATCGCCCGGACGATGGCCGTCCGCGCCGAGGGTGCGACCAGGCCGGCCGGCCGGTCGTCAGGCACCGGCGTGGCCGCCGGCGGCAGCCCGCCACCCAGTTCATCACCGATCCGGGCCGCGAAGACGAGTCCCTCCAGGAGCGAGTTCGACGCCAGCCGGTTCGCCCCGTGAACTCCGGTGCACGCCACCTCCCCGCACGCGTACAGGCCCGGGATCGAGGAGCGCCCGTCGACGTCCACCGCGATGCCACCGGACGCGTAGTGGGCCGCGGGGGCGACCGGGATGAGGTCGGTCACCGGATCGAAACCTGCCGCACGAGCCCGGGAGACGATCGTCGGGAACCGCCGCTCCAGCAGCTTCGCGCCGAGGTGCCGCGCATCGAGGTAGAGGTGGTCGACGCCGGTGGCGATCATGCGCCGTGACATCGCCTTCGCGACGACGTCCCGCGGCGCCAGATCGCCGAGCGGATGCACGTCTTCCATCACCAAAGTGCCGGCGGCATCGACGATCCGGGCCCCCTCGCCACGCATCGCTTCGGAGAGCAGGGGCTGCTGACCGAGCGGGGCGTCGGCGCCGAGGAACATCACCGTGGGATGGAACTGGACGAACTCCAGATCCTGAACCGACGCGCCGGCGCGCAATGCCAGAGCGACCCCGTCGCCGGTGGCGACCGGTGGGTTCGTCGTCGACGAGAAGACCTGGCCCATGCCGCCGGTGGCGAGCACGACCGCCCGGGCATGCACCGCGCCGACACCGTCGCGGCTGCCTTCGCCGATCACGTGCAACGTCAGCCCGGCCGCCTGGCCGTCGGGGCCGAGGAGCAGGTCGAGCACAGCGGCGTGTTCGACGATCTCGATCGCCGGGTCGGTACGGACAGCGACGATCAAGGCCCGCTCGACCTCGGCGCCGGTCGCATCCCCACCCGCGTGCACGATCCGGTCCCGCAGGTGGCCGCCTTCGCGGGTCAACGACAGCAGCCCGGTCACCGGGTCGCGGTCGAATGACGCGCCCAACGCGGCCAGCTCACGAACCCGGGCCGGTCCTTCCGTGACGAGGATGCGCACGGCTTCCTCGTCACACAGGCCGGCCCCGGCGACGAGCGTGTCGACGAGATGTTCCTCAGGCGAATCGAGCGGGTCGAGCGCGGCGGCGATTCCGCCCTGCGCCCAGGCGGTGGATCCGGCGGCGAGAAGCGACTTCGTGACCAGCAGGACCTTGCCGGCCCCGCGGGCCCGTAACGCCGCGGTGAGCCCCGCGATGCCGGATCCGACCACGACCACGTCGGTCGTCCGGACCCAGCCCGCAACCGGCGCCGCCAGCCGTCTCGGTAGCCGTACCCCGGTCGCGATCCCCGTCGCCACCGGAAGTGCGACGCTCACTCCGTCGGCGCGGCGAGCGGTCCGGTGTGCACCAGATCGCCCCGCAGGCTCTCCACGTCCCCCGGCAGCGCGTCGGCGGGGTCGCCGGACATGCCGCTGATCCGGTTCTCCGCGTCGACGAAGACGACCCGCGGCCGCAGCGCGCGGGCCTCCGCATCAGCCACCGTCATGTACGAGATCAGGATCACCAGGTCCCCGGTTTGCACGAGCCGCGCCGCCGCGCCGTTGATCCCGATGATCCCTGATCCACGGGGGCCTTCGATCACGTACGTCTCGAGCCGGGCGCCGTTGTTGATGTCGACGATCGCAACCTGCTCCCCCGGCAGCAAGTCCGCCGCATCCATCAGGTCGCGGTCGAGGGTCACCGAACCCACGTAGTGCAAGTCGGCCTGAGTGACGGTGGCGCGGTGGATCTTCGACTTCAGCATCGTGCGAAACACGTCAGTTCTCCTGGTCGGATCCGGTTGGGGAAACCGGATCAGGTGCTGGGCGAAAGTTCCCTCTCATCCGCTCTTCCAACAAGGGCGGAACGATGTCGACGACCTCGTTGTCGATGAGCCGGGTCGCCCCCGCGTACGCGGCGACGATGAGCCGTCCCAACGGCCCGCGCGGAGTGCCGAACGTCTCCGGGTCGACCAGCTCGCAGTAGTCGAGTCGCAACCGAGGCTCGGCCGCGAGAGTCGCGCGAGCCGCGTCGACGGTCCCGGTCGCGAGAGCCCGCGAGATCGCGAGTGCCGCCCGGCGCTGCTCGGGATCGAGATAGCGGTTACGGCTGGATAGGGCGAGCCCGTCCGATTCTCGGACCGTGGGCACCTCGACGACGCGCACGGCCATGTCCAGGTCGCGAACCATCGTCCGGATCAGAGCCAGCTGCTGCGCGTCCTTCTGCCCGAAATACGCCTCGTGCGGCCGGATCTGGCCGAACAACCGGGCGACGACGGTCAGGACCCCGTCGAAGTGGCCCGGTCGAGCCGCACCTTCGTACAACGAGCCCAGCGAACCCGCGTCGACGGTCACCTCCGGGGTCCCCGTCGGGTACATCTCCTCCACCGTCGGGGCGTAGACGACCGCGACCCGGTTCGCCGTGGCGATCTCGATGTCGCTGCCGAAGGTGCGTGGGTAGCGGTCCAGGTCCTCGTTCGGTCCGAACTGCAGCGGGTTGACGAAGATCGACAGGATCGCGCCCGGCCCCGCCGTGGCGAGCAAGGCCGCGTGCCCGGCGTGCAGCGCCCCCATCGTCGGGACGAAACGCCGCGATCCCGGCAGTCCGGCGAGCGCGTCGGCGAGCTCGGTCCGTGTCCGCGCGACAACCGGCGGTGCCGCGACGTCGTCGAGGATCGTCGCCGGCACGGCGGTTCCTGTCCCGGCGCTCCCGGACCCGGACGACATGGTCACGAACCCTCGAGCACGCCACGGACCGCGTCTGCCGCCGGCCGGGACAACCGACCGGAGGCGACCGCACGATCCACCGTGGCGGCCGCCAAGACGAGGTACGCCGGCCGTGCCGGATCGGCGTCGAGATCGCGCAGGTGCGCCGCCACCGTTGCGGCGTCCCCACGGGAGACCGGCCCGGTCAACGCCGCATCGCCTTGCCGCAGAACGTTGTCCAGTGCCGCGAACAGCAGCGGACCGAGTACCCGGTCGGGGCGCTGCACCCCGACCGAGGCCAGCAGGTCCGCACTCTGACCTACCAAGGTGACGAGATGGTTCGCCCCGTGCGTGAGCGCCGCGTGCCAACGGGTGCGCAGTTCGTCGGGGACGAAGACCGGTTCCCCGCCGAGTTCGAGGGCGAGCGCCGCACCGACGACGTCGAACTCAGGCGGCGCCGTGACGGCGATCGTGGCATCGGAGAGCCGGGCGAGGTCAGCCTCCGTCCCGGAGAACGTCATCGCCGGGTGCAGGGCGATCGGCAACGCGCCGACCTCGGTTGCGGGCGCCAACACCTCGAGCCCGTAACGCCCCGCCGCGTGCACGACGATCTGGCCGGGCCGCAACGAGCCCGTCACCGCGAGCCCCCGGACCAGGTCCGGCAGCGTGTCGTCGGGAACGGTCAGGATCACGAGATCGGCCATGGACGCGACGTCGGGCGCGGGAAGGCGCGGCAGGTCGCCGAGCGCCTCCAGCAACGGAAAGGATCTGGACGAGGTGGTCGCGGCGACCACGTGATGCCCCACCCGGTCCAGCGCCGCGGCGAACGCGGCACCCGCTCGGCCGGCCCCCACGATGCCCACGGCGAGGCGACCGGGCCGGTCGGAAACGTCCGACCGCACGGCTGGGGCAAGCGCCCGAGGAGGGTTCATCTTCGTTCCAGTCCTGGGAATGGGTACCGGACGAGCACCAGAAGGCTACCTGGCGGCGTCCGGAGACGGAACCCGACCACCGAAGTCCGTCGTCAAGGTCACATTTCGCCGAGGCGGCGCACCCAGGTCTCCTCGGGGCACCGGCGGCGAGGAAGACTGCGAGTCGGCCTCCGGTGGCCAGCGGGAGAGCAGAAGAGTCACGAGACGAACAGGAGGACGATGCACGCGATCGAGGTTCAGGCCCTGCACAAGTCTTACGGCGATCTCGAAGCGGTACGCGGTATCGATCTCCAGATCGACGAGGGTGAGGTGTTCGCGCTGCTCGGGCCGAACGGCGCCGGGAAGACCACGACGATCGAGATCCTCGAGGGGTTCCGGCGGGCCACCTCGGGGCAGGTCCGCGTCCTCGGCGACGACCCCGCACGGGCCGACGCGGCGTTTCGACGCCAGGTCGGAATCGTGCTGCAGGAGGTGGCACTCGAACCGTTCCTGTCGGTCCGGGAGATCCTCGAACGGAACGCCGGGTACTACCACGATCCGCTTCCGGTCGACGAGGTGATCGAGCGCGTCGGGTTGGCGGAGAAGGCCGATGCCCGGGTGAAGAAGCTCTCCGGCGGTCAGCAGCGGCGACTGGACGTGGCACTCGGCATCGTCGGCCGGCCACGGCTGCTGTTCCTCGACGAGCCGACGACCGGATTCGACCCGAGCGCACGGCGGGGGGCGTGGGAGCTGGTCCGGTCGCTGCGGGACGTCGGCACGACGATCATCCTGACCACCCACTACATGGACGAGGCGCAGGCGCTGGCCGACCGGTTGGCCGTCGTCGCACGGGGCCGGGTCGTCGCCGCCGGAACGAGCGCCGACATCGGCGGCCGGGACACCGCCGCGACTCGAATCCACTTCGGGCTGCCGGCAACCGCCGATCGGGGCGGCCTCCCCGTCGCGACGAGGATCGACGACCGCGGAGCCTTCCTCGTCGAGACGACCGAACCCACGCGGGTTCTGCACGAACTGACCGGGTGGGCCACCGAACGCGGCTTCGAGCTGGAGAACCTGACCGTCGACCGCCCGACCCTCGAGGACATCTACCTCGCCCTCACGCGCGAGGCCGTGGCATGACTCGGCCGGAACCCCGCCGGGGACAGGATCTCCGGCTTGCGCTTCGTCAGGTTCGCTACGAGAACCGGGCGTTCCGGCGCAACCCGACGGCCGCCATCTTCATCGTCTTCTTCCCGCTGCTGTTCCTCTTCGTGTTCGGCGGCCGGGGAGGGCAGGTCGAGAACTTCAGCGGCGTGAACTACCACCAGTATTTCGTGCCGGCGATGTTGGCCTACGGACTGATGAACGCGAGCTACACGAACCTGGCGATGCAGCTCACGTTGCGTCGGGAGAACGGCCTGCTCAAACGCGCGCGAACGACACCGCTACCCGCCTGGGCCAGTTTCGCCGGCATGCTCGGCAACATGATCACGGTCGGCGTCGCCATCAGCACGGTCGTCCTCGTGGTGGGATTCGCCGTCTTCGACCTGCAGTGGTACGGCCGTTGGATCGCGGTGCTGATCACCTGCCTGCTCGCCCTGATCACGTTCGCGAGCCTGGGCGCGGCGATCTCGACTTTCGTACCGAACGAGGAGGCGGCGGCACCCGTCGTCAACATCGTCTACTTCCTGCTGATCTTCACCTCGGGCACGTTCTTCGCCATCGACCCGAAGTCGACGTTGCACGAGATCGCAGACTACTTCCCGGTAGCGAGATTCAACGACGCGATCATTCGGGCGTTCGTCCCGTTCAGGCAACGCGGACCCGGCAGCGGAATCCAGTGGCACGACCTGCGCGTCCTGGCGATCTGGGGGATCGCGGGCGCCTTCGTCGCGATCCGCCGGTGGCGCTGGGAACCGCGCCGCACCTGACGTCACCGCGGCGGCCCGCGGCTCGATATTGTCGATCGATACGATAAGGTTTATCGACTAGGTCCCCAGGCTTCGGGTTTCGCCGGGGTACCCTCGATCACCCGATGACAGTCGCCGACCGGCGGCCGTTTCTTGTTCGAGCCGCACGTCGGCGCCGACAACGAGAGGCAAGCGGCCCCGCGATTCGTCATGATCACCTTCGACAACGTGAGCAAGCGTTACGCCGACGGCACGGTCGCCGTCGACGAACTGAATCTCGAGTGCGCCACCGGCGAGGTCACCGTCCTCGTCGGCACTTCCGGTTCGGGCAAGACGACCTCGATGCGGATGATCAACCGGATGATCGACCCGACCAGCGGTCGGATTCTGCTCGACGGTCACGACGTGGCCGGCCAGGACCCGGTGAGGCTCCGCCGCGGCATGGGCTACGTGATCCAGCAGGCGGGTTTGTTCCCACACCGGACGATTGTCGACAACATCGCGACCATCCCGATCCTGTTGGGCAGGCGTCGCCGGGAGGCCCGCCTCGAAGCGCTCGCCCTGATGGACCGGGTCGGACTCGACCAGCGCATGGCGAAGCGCTACCCGTACCAGCTCTCCGGCGGCCAGCAGCAGCGGGTGGGGGTGGCCCGGGCGCTCGCCTCGGATCCGCCGATCCTGCTGATGGACGAGCCCTTCAGCGCGGTCGACCCGGTCGTCCGCGGCGAGCTGCAGAACGAGTTGCTCCGGCTGCAGGCGGACCTGGCCAAGACGATCGTGTTCGTCACCCACGACATCGACGAAGCGATCCGCGTCGGCGACAAGGTGGCGGTGTTCCGCACCGGCGGCCAACTCGTACAGGTCGCGACCCCCGAGCGGTTGCTCGCGGCTCCCGCGGACGATTTCGTCACCGGGTTCCTCGGGGTGGACCGCGGCATCCGACGGCTTTCGTTCTCCAAGACCACCAACCTGGATCTGCGGCAGCTCCCCACCGCCGTCGTCGGGTCTCCGGCCGCGGACGTCGTCACCGCGGCCCGCGCGGCCGGGCTCGGGTGGGTCATCGCCGTCGACGGCGACGGCCGACCCGTCGGCTGGATTCCGACCGATCGACTGGCCCGGGAAACCGTGGTCGAGAAGGACCTGATCGAGCCGCTCGGCCATCCGTTCACCGTGGGCGTCGACAGCCTGCGCGCGGCGCTCGACGCCTCGGTCCTCTCCCCGTCGGGAAGCGCGGTCGCGATCGACACCGACGGACGGCTGCTCGGCGTGGCGAGCGGCTCCGAGATCGCGCTCGCCATCGCCGCCGATCTGGCCGCGCGCAAGGAGGGCTGATGGATTGGGCATGGGTGGCCGACCACCTGGATCTGATCTGGCGGCAGACCGGACGCAACGCCTACCTGGGCCTGCTGGCCGTCGCGATCGGTTTGCTCGTCTCGCTACCGCTCGGAGTCGCCTGCGCCCGGTTCCGCTGGCTCTACGCACCGATCTCGGCGGTGGCGACCGCCCTGTACGCGGTGCCGTCACTCGCGTTCTTCGTCGTGCTCCTCGACTACACCGGGCTACGCGATCGCACGATTGTCATCCCGCTCACCGTCTACACACTGTCGATCCTCGTACCGGCGGTCGTCGACGGCCTCTCCAACGTCCCGGAGAACGTCCGGCAATCCGCGACCGCGATGGGATTCGCACCGACGCGCCGGTTGCTGACCGTCGAGCTTCCGATAGCCGTCCCGGTCGTCATCGCCGGTCTTCGGGTCGCAACCGTGTCGAGCCTCAGCCTGGTGAGCATCGGCTCGCTGCTCGGCGACAACTTCGGAGGCCTCGGCTACTTCTTCACCCAAGGGTTCCAGCTGCCGTTTCCCACCGAGATCTGGGTCGGCATCGTCGCCGTGGTGACGCTCGCGCTCGTCGCCGACCTCGTTCTGGTCATGGTCGGCCGGCTGCTCACACCATGGATCCGCCGCCGGAAACGGCGAAGGATCACCCTGTTACGCAGGGCGAAAGCCGGGACGGCCGGGACGTGAAAGTCTTCCGGGACTTCTGGAGCTGGATCTCGACGCGCTCGAACTGGTCGGGCTCCGACGGCATCCCGCAGCGGCTGTCCGAGCACATCCAGTACACCCTGCTCGCCCTGGCGCTGGCCGCCGCGATCGGGATCACCCTCGGCCTGGTCACCGGGCACAGCCGGCGCGGTGGCCTGCTGGTGACCGGCCTGAGCAACGCGGCCCGGGCGCTGCCGACGCTCGGGATCCTCTACGTGCTCGCGGCCTACAAGCCGTTCGAGACCACCCCGGTGATCCTGGTCCTGGCCGCACTGGCCTTGCCGCCGATCCTGGTGAACACCTACACCGGCGTGCTCCAGGCCGACCAGGACGCGGTCGACGCCGCCCGCGGGATGGGGATGCGGCCGCTGCAAGTGCTTTTCAAGGTGGAGTTCCCCTCGGCACTTCCGCTGATCTGGCTAGGTCTACGACTGGCCGCGTTCCAGGTCGTCTCGACCGCGACCGTCGCCGCCTACGTCGCACTCGGCGGGCTGGGCAACTTCATCCGGAACGGCCTCGCCACCAGGGACTACCCCCAGGTCATCGGCGGCGCGGTCGTCACTGTGATGCTCGCGCTGCTGACTCTCATGATCTTCACGGCCGGCGCCCGCCTGACCGTCTCCCCCGGTATCCGCGCAAGAACCCGTTGATCCCGACCAACCGAAAACACCGAAAGGCACCCGCATGAAACGCACCAAGCGCCTGTTGTCCGTCGCCGCCGTCGCGGCCGTCGCCACCGTGGCGCTCACCGCTTGCGGGTCGAGCGGCAGCACGGCCAAGAGCGAGACCTCCACTCCTGCGGCGAGTTCGACCGGCTCTACCTTCGCCGGAACGGTTACCGTGGGATCGGCCAACTTCCCCGAGAACGTGCTGTTGGCCAACATCTACGCCGAAGCCTTGAAGGCCAAGGGCATCAAGGTCAAGACGCAGCTGAACATCGGCAGCCGAGAGGTGTACTACAAGCTGCTCGAGTCCGGTTCCATCACGGTCCTGCCCGAGTACAACGGCGCGTTGCTCGCCTACGTGGACAAGAGCTCGACGGCCAAGACCAAGGACGACGTCGATTCGGCACTCGCGACCAAACTGCCGAGCGGCCTCCAGTTGCTGAACCCGTCGGCCGCCGAGGACAAGGATTCGCTCAACGTCACGAAGGCCAACGCCGACAAGTATGGCCTGGCCTCGATCGCCGACCTGTCGAAGGTCGCCAGCCAGTTCACCATCGGCGGTCCGCCCGAATTCAACTCTCGCTACATCGGAACCCTGCAGACCCTGTACGGCCTGACGTTCAAGGGTTTCAAGCCGTTGGACGAAGCGGGCTCGTTGACCATCAACGCGCTGAAAGGGGACGAGGTTCAGGTTGCGGACCTGTTCTCCACCGACTCCTCGATCGTGACGAACAACTTCGTCACGCTGGCCGACCCGAAGACGCTCTTCGGCGCGCAGAACGTGACACCGCTCGTCTACAAAGCCGGAATCGACTCCGGCGTCGCTGACGTCCTGAACGCCGTCTCGGCCAAGCTCGACACCCCGACGCTGGTCAAACTCGTGAGCCAGGTGGTCAACGACAAGAAGGACTCCGATCAGGTCGCCAGCGACTACCTGAAGAGCGTCGGTCTGAGCTGACCTCCGGCTCCACCACGCTTTCGAGAGACGGGCGGTTCCCCATGCTGGGAGCCGCCCGTCTCTCGTCAAGCCGCCCGTCTGGCGTCGTCCTGCTTCGCCTCGGGAGGACGTCGAACCCGGCACACCCACTCCAGCCACAGCGCGGCCCCCGTGAGCAGCACCGACGCTGCGATCCCCGCGATCGTCAATTGCCGGTCGTGGTCGATCGCGTCGCCGCCCCCGCGCAAGCGGAGCAGGTAGACCAGGGCGCCGACCCAGGCGCCCGCGAACGCGCTGCCGAGCAGCGACGACGCCTTCGCGAGCGCCGCGAGGCGGGCCACCGCCAGCGCGGCGATCGGCTTCGCCAATCGCTTGCCCTGCAGGCGATTACGCGTCGTCCAGGCGATCACGAACTCGGCGACCGCCAAGACTCCGATCGTCACCACCGGGCCGTAGGGGAGCGTCGGCAGAGTGTCGTACGTCTCCCCGAGAACGACGTCGACGACGATCCCGACGGCAAGGAACACGCCGAGCAAGACCGACGGTCCTGTCGGCTTCATCGCGGACGCACCACCAACGTCAGGTCGTCTCGGCGGGTGACCTCGTCACCGGCCTCCAATCGCCGGGCGAGACGCTCGGCCACCGTGCGACCACCGATCGTCGCGGTCGGATCGAGATCGGCCCACGGCGCCAACACGAACGCCCGCTCGTGGGCGCGCGGGTGCGGGAGCGTCAACCGAGGGTCTTCGCTCTGCACCCCGGCGACCGAGATCACGTCGACATCCAAGGTGCGGGGACCGAACCGCACCGCACGCTCCCGACGCTCGCTCTGCTCGGCGAGATGTGCTGCGGTCAAAGCGCTTTCGGCGTCAGCCACGGTCACCGACACGACCGCATTCAAGAACGGCCCCTGCTCCGGTCCACCGACCGGAGCTGTCTCGTAGACCGGGGAGACCGCCACGACGGCGAGCTGGCGGGCGAGGACGTCGAGACCCGCCTGTAGGTGAGCCAACCGGTCCCCGAGGTTGCTTCCCAACGACAAGACAGCGGGGACCCGCAGGCGCCGAACCCGAACGGCCACGTCCTCGAACGTCAGCGGGATCGGAGCGGACGGCTTGTGGACGGTGACGGTCGCGGCCTCGACCCGAGGATCGCCGAGGCAGACCCTGGCCAGCCGTACGGCCAACGTCTCGATCAGATCGAGTGGCGGCCCGGTGACCACGTCGTGCAGGCGCGCCGCCAGGGCGCCGTAGTCCGCCGTGTCGGTCAGGTCGTCGGAGGCCGCGGCCGCGTCCATGTCGATCTCGAGCTCGGCGTCGACGACGAACTCCTGGCCGTCCCGCCGTTCCTCCGGGAACACGCCGTGGAACCCGTACGCCCGCAAGCCGGAAAGGATGATCCGATCGGTCACGACGTGCGCCCCACTCGCGCTGCGGCCCAGGCGGTTCCGACCAGGATGGCGTCGACGGTCGGGGCGACCTGGTGGACCCGCACTCCCCAGATCCCGGCCTCCGCGAGGAGGGCCGACGTCGCGTGCGTCGCGACATCCCGCTCGTCCGGCGACCTGGGAGTTCCGTCCTCGCCGGCGAGGAGCCTGCCGAGGAACGACTTGCGGCTCGTCCCGACGAGCAGCGGACGGCCGAGCTCGGCGATCGCATCGAGGTTCGCGAGCAGCGGCCAGTTCTGGGCGCCGGCCTTGTGGAACCCGATGCCCGGGTCGAGCACGACCTGTTCGGGGTCGACGCCAGCCGACGACGCGTCGTCGAGCCGGGTCGACAACTCCTCTCGAACCTCCCTGACGATGTCGTCGTAGAACGCGCGGCGGGCCATGTCGACGCTGGGGCCGCGCGAATGCATCAGGACACAGGGCACCCCGCGGTCGGCGAGGAGCTTGTACATCACCGGGTCGGCCGTTCCGCCGCTGACGTCGTTCACGACCACCGCACCCGCATCGAGGCACCGCCTCGCCACCTCCGCACGGGTGGTGTCGATGCTGACACCGACGCCTTCCTGCGCGAGGGCCGACACCACCGGGAGCACCCGGGCGAGTTCGACTTCGACCGGGATGCGCTCGGCGCCGGGCCTCGTCGACTCGCCACCGACGTCGACCAGATCGGCGCCTTGCGCGATCAGCGACAGCCCGTGCCGAATCGCGACGTCCGCGTCGACGAACGCGCCGCCGTCCGAGAAGGAGTCCGGCGTCACGTTGAGAACGCCGACGACGCGAGTCCGTCCCAGCGGCGGGAAGCCGCGCAATCGGGGCGTCGGGACCTCAGGCACCGGGGACCTGGGCGACGGCGGGATCCGAGTGCGCGGTCCGGCGCCCCGTGAACGGCAACCGGGGCCAGACGATGAACGCTTCCGCCTCCAACGCCGCGACCGCGATCCGCGGCAGGTCGCGGGCCGTCGGGTAGCAGACGTACCGCGGGACCCACTCGGGTTGGAACTTGGCGTTGAACCGGTAGAGCGACTCGATCTGGAACCACCGGGATGCCAGCAACAACGCGTTGCGCCACAGCCGCAGGACGAATCCGGCCCCAAGTCGCTCCCCCCGAGCGAGCGCGGACCGGAACACCGCGAAGTTCAGTGAGACCCGATCGACGCCGATGTCCTTGGCGCCCTGCAGGACCCGGGTGATGACGAACTCGTTCAACCCGTTGTCCGCCTCGCGGTCCCGCAGCATGACGTCGAGCGACAGCCCGTCCGTCCCCCAAGGCACGAAGTAGAGCAGCGCCGTGAGCCGACCGTCCTTGCGTGCCGTCGCGATCACGGCGTCGCCGTCCTCCGGGGCTCCGAAACGACCGAGTGCCATGGAGAAGCCGCGTTCGGTCTCGCGTCCCCGCCAGGTGACGACGGAGACGCTCATCGCGGCGAGATCGGACGGCGACACGTCACGGACCCGGCACATCTCGAAGGTGTAGCCGGCCCGCTCGACGCGGGCGACCGCTTGCCGGACGTTGCGCATGGAACGTCCCTCCAGGGAGAAGTCGCAGACGTGCACGATCGCCTCGTCGCCGAGTTCGAGAGCGTCCAGACCGGCTCTGGCCCAGACTGTTCCGCCCTGTTCGGAACACCCCATCACGGCCGGCGTCCAGGCATGTTCGCGGGCCATCTCGAGGAATCGATCGATCGCGCCGGGCCACGCCTCGACATCGCCCAGCGGATCACCACTGGCCAACATCACGCCGGAGACGACGCGGTAGGCCACCGCCGACTTGCCGCTGGGCGACCACAACACGCTCTTGTCCCGGCGCAACGCGAAGTACCCCAGCGAATCGTCGGCGCCGTAGCGGGTCAGCAGGCCGCGCATCCGCAGCTCGTCCTCCGAACTGAGGTGCGCGACCGGTTCCGCCGGGCGAAACAGCAGATAGACGGTGGTCAGGAGCGTGACGATTCCAAGCCCACCCAGCACCTGACCGATCAGGTCGTCCAGACGATCGGAGCGGAAATGCAACGGGCCCGGAATGCCGAAGAGACCGAGGACGACATGGGCCAGCTGCTTGCCGAAGGAGTGCGAACCGACATAGGGGTCGTTCCGCAGGTTGATGAACAGCAGGCCGATGACGACCGAGACGACGGCGAACAGCACGAACACGCCGACGGCCCGAGTCCGGCTGCGCGGGTCGCTCTTGGCCTGGAACTCGCCCCGGTAGACGACGAGCACCGCGGCGACGACGAGCGCTCCGATCGCCTCACCGAGGTAGAGACCCTTCACGATCGAGAAGATCG